>Ga0335069_10000914_pt1 | contig 47428 bp, 45 predicted proteins | sample Lox_Sample_11_FD_206714 | JGI IMG/M metagenome (GOLD analysis project Ga0335069, IMG submission 206714) | Soil microbial communities from Loxahatchee National Wildlife Refuge, Florida, United States - Lox_Sample_1.1 | ecosystem: Environmental > Terrestrial > Soil > Wetlands | place: USA... | reverse complement strand
AGCGCCGCTCCGGCGTGATGCTCGGCGTGACCCGGGTGTCGTCGTTGGGAACCGCCGCTCGTTGTCTGGAAAAGAGTGGTGGCGACCCGCTGCGCCCGGCTCTGGCCGGGCTGGCGATCGCCACGCGCGGTAACCTGGACTTTTCCAGCGGTGTGTACATCGGGGAAGGACCTGGCCAGTAAGGGCCGATGATTGATGAACCGGAAAAACGTTATTCGCACCATCACGGCGATTGCGGTCGTGGTGCTGCTCGGTTGGTCGTTCTTCTACTTCAGCGACGACACCCGCGGCTACAAGCCTGTCGACACGTCAGTGGCGGTGGCGCAAATCAACGGCGACAACGTCAAGAGCGCACAGATTGACGATCGCGAGCAGCAGTTGCGGCTGACCCTCAAAAAGGGAAACAGCGACACCGACAATTCGGACAAGGTCATCACCAAATATCCGAGCGGCTACGCGGTTGACCTGTTTAACGCACTGAGCGCCAAAAACGCGAAGGTCAGCACGGTCGTCAACCAGGGCAGCATCCTGGGCGAGCTGCTGGTCTACGTCCTGCCGCTGCTATTGCTGGTCGGCCTGTTCGTGATGTTCTCCCGCATGCAGGGCGGGGCGCGGATGGGTTTCGGATTCGGCAAGTCGCGCGCCAAACTGCTGTCCAAGGATATGCCCAAGACCACATTCACCGACGTCGCCGGCGTCGACGAAGCGGTCGAAGAGCTCTATGAGATCAAGGATTTCCTGCAGAACCCCGGTCGCTATCAAGCGCTGGGCGCCAAGATTCCCAAGGGCGTGCTGCTCTACGGCCCACCCGGGACCGGTAAGACGCTGTTGGCCCGCGCGGTGGCCGGCGAAGCGGGAGTTCCGTTCTTCACCATCTCCGGCTCGGACTTCGTCGAGATGTTCGTCGGCGTCGGCGCCTCGCGGGTGCGCGACCTCTTCGAGCAGGCCAAGCAGAACAGCCCGTGCATTATCTTCGTCGACGAGATCGACGCGGTGGGCCGCCAGCGCGGCGCGGGCCTCGGCGGCGGTCATGACGAGCGCGAGCAGACCCTGAACCAGTTGCTGGTGGAAATGGACGGATTCGACCCGCGTGCCGGCGTCATCCTCATCGCGGCCACCAACCGTCCGGACATTTTGGACCCGGCGCTCTTGCGGCCCGGGCGCTTCGACCGCCAGATCCCCGTTTCCAACCCCGACCTGGCCGGTCGACGCGCGGTGCTGCAAGTGCACGCCAAAGGTAAGCCCATCGCCCCCGACGCCGACCTCGACGGGCTGGCCAAGCGCACCGTCGGCATGACCGGCGCCGACCTGGCCAACGTCATCAACGAGGCGGCGCTGCTGACCGCCCGGGAAAACGGCACCGTTATCACCAGCGCCGCGCTGGAGGAGGCGGTGGACCGGGTGATCGGCGGACCGCGCCGCAAGGGCCGCATCATCAGTGAGCAGGAAAAGAAGATCACCGCCTACCACGAGGGCGGCCACACCCTGGCGGCTTGGGCGATGCCCGATATCGAGCCGATCTACAAGGTGACAATCTTGGCGCGGGGACGCACCGGTGGGCATGCGGTCGCGGTGCCCGAGGAAGACAAGGGATTACGCACCCGCTCGGAGATGATCGCTCAGTTGGTGTTCGCGATGGGTGGTCGCGCGGCCGAGGAATTGGTGTTCCGCGAGCCGACGACGGGCGCGGTGTCCGACATCGAGCAGGCCACCAAGGTCGCCCGCGCAATGGTCACCGAATTCGGCATGAGCTCCAAGCTCGGTGCGGTCAAATACGGCACCGAACACGGCGACCCCTTCCTGGGCCGCACGATGGGCACGCAGGCCGACTACTCCCACGAGGTTGCCCGCGATATCGACGATGAGGTCCGCAAACTGATCGAGGCTGCGCACACCGAGGCCTGGGAGATCCTCACCGAGTACCGCGACGTGCTCGATACCTTGGCCGGCCAGCTGCTGGAAAAAGAAACCCTGCATCGGGCCGAGCTCGAGGGCGTCTTCGCCGGCGTCGAAAAGCGGCCCCGCCTTACCATGTTCGACGATTTCGGTGGCCGTATCCCTTCGGACAAACCGCCGATCAAGACGCCCGGTGAGTTGGCCATGGAGCGCGGCGAGCCATGGCCGCCGGCGGTCCCCGAGCCGGCTTTCAAGGCGGCCATCGCCCGGGCCAGCGAAGCTGCTGAGGCCGCGCGAGCCGAAGGCGATAGAAGCTCCAACGGCGGCAACGGTTCTCACACTAGTCAAGGAGCCGGTCATGGTCCGGGCGTGCCGCACGGCCCCACGCAGCCGGACTACGGCGCACCGGCCGGCTGGCATGCGCCCGGATGGCCGCCGCAAGACCAACAGCCGAATTATTGGTATCCGCCGCCGCAGGCCCCGCAGCAGCCCTACTGGCAGCAGCCGGCGCAAAGCTACCCGGGTTATCCCGGGCAGCAGGGTTATCCGGGCCAGCCGGGTTATCCGGGGCAGCCTGCTCCGCAGGGCCCGCAGCCTACGAACCCGCCCTATCCGCCCTACCCGACGCCGGGTCAATCCAATCCGGACGGCGATAATGCTGCTGACCAGCGGGGTGACGACGTGACCCGGTCCAACCCGCCGGCGCACGGCTGACGAACGGAGGATCCGATGGCCTTACCGAGTTTGGGGCAGGACACCGCGACTCCATCGATCAGGCTGTTCGACCAGGCGCGTGCCGAGGCCGCCGTGCGGGAGTTGCTGTACGCAATCGGCGAGGACCCGGACCGGCACGGCCTCCAGGACACACCGGCTCGCGTCGCCCGCGCCTATCGCGAAATGTTCGCCGGGCTCTACACCGACCCCGACAGCGTGCTCAACACCATGTTCGACGAGGAGCACGACGAGCTGGTGCTGGTCAAGGACATCCCGATGTACTCCACGTGCGAGCACCATTTGGTGTCGTTTCACGGTCTGGCCCATGTCGGTTACATCCCGGGCCGGGACGGTCGGGTGACCGGGCTGTCAAAGATCGCGCGCCTGGTCGACCTGTATGCCAAGCGGCCACAGGTGCAGGAGCGGCTCACCAGCCAGATCGCCGACGCCCTGATGAACAAGCTCAACCCGCGCGGGGTGATCGTGGTGATCGAGGCCGAGCACCTGTGCATGGCGATGCGCGGCGTCCGCAAGCCCGGAGCGGTCACCACTACCTCGGCGGTGCGCGGTCAGTTCAAAACCAATGCCGCTTCTCGAGCCGAAGCGCTCGACCTCATCTTGCGTAAGTGAGTCCGGCGTCTGTGCAGGTTATGGGAGTTCTGAACGTCACTGACGATTCGTTCTCCGACGGCGGGCGCTATCTCGATGCCGACAACGCCGTGGCGCATGGCCTCGCATTGGTCGCTGAAGGCGCGGACATCATCGACGTCGGCGGAGAGTCGACCCGCCCGGGCGCCGCTCGCATCGACCCTCGAGTCGAGACATCTCGCGTGGTGCCTGTCGTCAAAGGCCTTGCCGCGGAAGGTGTTACGGTGAGCATCGACACCATGCACGCCGATGTCGCGCGGGCGGCGCTGCAGAGCGGCGCCCGGATAGTCAACGACGTGTCCGGCGGGCGAGCCGACCCGGCGATGGCGCCGCTGCTGGCTGACGCAGGTGTCCGGTGGGTGTTGATGCATTGGCGTTCGGTTGGGTCCGAGCAGCCGCACCAGGCACCGCCCTACCGTGACGTGGTCGCCGAAGTGCTTGCCGAATTGCTTGCCGGAGTTGACGCGGCGGTGGCCGCGGGCGTCGATCCGGCCAAGTTGGTGATAGATCCGGGGCTGGGGTTCGCCAAGACGGGACAACACAATTGGGCGCTGTTGCATGCCTTGCCGCAATTCGTCGCGACCGGAATTCCGGTGCTTCTCGGCGCATCGCGTAAACGGTTCCTCGGTACGTTGTTAGCCGAAAACGATGGCGTCCCGCGTCCGCCCGACGGGCGCGAGACGGCGACCGCGGTGATCTCCGCACTGGCGGCGCTGTACGGCGCCTGGGGGGTGCGCGTGCACGACGTGCGGGCCACCGTCGATGCCCTCAAAGTCGTCGGCGCCTGGACTGAGGCGAGAGCCGATGGCTGATCGAATCGAGTTGCGCGGGTTGACCGTTCGGGGCCGACACGGAGTGTTCGACCACGAACGCGCCAACGGCCAGGATTTCGTCGTCGATGTCACCGTGTGGATCGACCTGGCCGACGCCGCCGCCAGTGACGACCTGGCGGACACCTACAACTATGCGGCACTGGCCCAGCTGGTGGCCGACGTCGTGGCCGGGCCGCCCCGCAACCTCATCGAAGCGGTCGGCGGCGAGATTGCCGACCAGGTGATGGGCGACCAGCGCGTGCACGCCGTGGAGGTGGTGGTGCACAAGCCGCAGGCCCCCATTCCGCACCAGTTCGCTGACGTCGCGGTGGTGGTTCGGCGGTCGCGACGCGGCGGCCGCGGTTCGGTGATTCCGGCGGGCAGGTTGTTATGACCCGCGTGGTGCTCTCGATCGGCTCCAACCTGGGCGACCGCCTGGCGCGGTTGCAGTCGGTCGTCGACGGGCTCGGCGAGGCGGTGCTCGCGGTGTCCCCGGTTTACGAGACCGACCCGTGGGGCCGGATGGATCAGGGACCCTTCCTCAACGCGGTGGTGATCGCCGACGACCCCGCGTGCGACGGGCAGGGCTGGCTGCGCCGGGCGCAGGAGTTCGAACGGGCAGCCGGGCGAGTTCGCGGCGAGCGCTGGGGACCGCGCACCCTCGACATCGACCTGATCGCCTGTTATGGCGACACAGAGGAGATCTGTCGGGAAGACAACCTGACACTGCCGCACCCGCTGGCCCACCTGCGGGCCTTCGTGATGATTCCGTGGCTGGCAATCGAGCCGGACGCCCGGTTGACGGTTGCCGGGGGGCCGCGGGCCGTCGCCGGCCTGCTTGCCGAGCTGGAAGCCGCCGACCGGGACAGTGTCCGATTGACTCAGCTGACACTAAAGCCGAAAGGAAAGCCCCCGGTCGAACGCGAGTCGGAAGCCTGATGGGACCGACCCGAAAACGTGACCTGACGGCCGCGGTGGTCGGCGCTGCGCTAGTGGGTTATCTGCTGGTGACCGGCCTGTATCGGTGGTTTCCGCCGATCACGGTGTGGACCGGTCTGTCGCTGCTGGCGGTCGCCATCGCCGAGGCGCTGTGGGCGCGATACGTGCGGGCCAAAATCAGCGAAGGCGAAATCGGCAACGCGCCCGGTTGGTTGCATCCGCTTGCGGTGGCACGCAGCCTGATGGTCGCCAAGGCGTCTGCCTGGGTCGGTGCGCTGATGCTGGGCTTTTGGGCCGGTGTCCTGGTGTATTTCCTGCCGCGGCGATCGTGGCTGCGCGCCGCCGCGGAGGACACCACCGGGGCCGTGGTGGCTGCCGTCAGTGCGCTGGCGCTACTGGTTGCCGCGTTGTGGCTGCAGCATTGCTGCAAATCACCACCAGACTCGACGGAGCACGGTAACGGGGCGGAGAACTAGCGCGCGGCGACTCTGCGATCAACCGACCTGAGAATCGCCGGACTCGCGCGACACGCGGAGTGACCTCGCACAGGTACAGTCAGGCCATGACCGTTCTGTCCCGCGGCGCCCGGGTTCGGCGCGGCGGCCGCAGGCCGGGTTGGGTGCTCTTGACCGCGTTGCTGGTCCTCGCGATGGGGGCCAGTTCCGCACTGGTTTTCACCAATCGGGTGGAACTCCTCAAGCTCGCTGTAATCCTGGCGCTGTGGGCCGCAGTCGCCGGCGCTTTCGTTTCGGTCCTTTACCGCCGCCAAAGCGACGCGGATCAATCCCGCGTCCGTGACCTGAAGCTCGTTTACGACCTACAGCTGGATCGGGAGATCTCGGCCCGGCGCGAGTACGAGCTGACCGTGGAATCCCAGCTTCGTCGCGAGCTGGCATCCGAGCTGCGTGCTCAGGCCGCCGACGATGTGGCCGCGCTGCGCGAGGAACTCAGTGCGTTACGGACCAGCCTGCAGGTCTTGTTCGACACCGATCTCGCGCACCGTCCGGCCCTGGAAACCCCCGAGACCGAGGCGCCACTGGAGCGCGCGTACAGCGAGTGGGAACGCAACGGCGAGAATCCCCGTGACGCCCCCTTTGATTGGGTGTCCAGCGACCGGGTCACTTCGGTCTCCCAGGACAACAACCCGCCCGGCCGGGCCGACGAAACCGCCATCATCGACGTGCCCGAAGAACCGTTGTTGCCGCTCCGCCAACAGCCGCCCCGGCGCGAACGGGTCCGTTACCAATACGAAGCGCGGCAGCCGGAGCTGCGGTTCGAGCCGACTTTTGAGCCTTCGCCCCCGGCGGCAGCACAACCGCATCCGGAACCGCCGCCGCAGGAGTGGCACCCGGTGGGCGCAGCGGGGCTGTGGTTGCCGCCCGGTGCGCCGGGCAGTAACTGGTCCGGTGTCGAGCCGTCCACTAAACCGGCCAACGAAACGTCGGGTCGCCGGCGGCGTGCCCGGCATTCGGGCCCTGACGAGGGCTGGGACGGCTCGCCCGTCGAGCCGGCGCTGGCACAGCCATACGGCGAATCTGGTCGCCGGGCACGGTCGCGTCACTCGGCGGAGTACGGCGACTACGGCGTGCGCAGTTTTGCGGCCCCGAATGAGTCCCCGGCGGCACCGCCGTCACCCGCACCGGCCGCGGCAACGCCGCCGCCCCCACCCCCGCCGGCAGCACCACCTGCTGCGGCGCCGCCACCACAGATGGCTCCGCCACCACCACCTCCGGAACCCGCTCCACGGCACCGGGGGGCCGACTCGCCGTCCGATGAAGATCCGTCCGGCGATGGCCCGCCAAGCGGTGGCCAGTCGGTCGCCGACCTGTTGGCGCGGCTGCAGGTCCAGCCGTCCCAAGGCGGGCGGCGTCGACGCCGCGACGGCTGAGCTGGGAGCTTCCTCACATTGGGTGCGGGCCGCCCATCGACTACAGTTTTAGTGACCGAACGGTACCCACGTCCATGGGACCGGAACGAACGAAGATATCTGTGAGGTCGTCTGCGATGGTGCAGTTCGACGGTTTGCGCCCGGCCAGACTCAAGGTGGGCATCATTTCGGCCGGCCGGGTTGGCACCGCGCTCGGTGTCGCGCTGGAGCGCGCCGACCACGTCGTCGTGGCGTGCAGCGCCATCTCCCACGCGTCGCGGCAGCGGGCCCAGCGCTGGCTGCCCGATACCCCGGTGGCATCGCCGCCGGACGTGGCCGCCAGCGCCGAGCTGCTGCTGCTGGCGGTCCCCGACAGCGAACTCGCCGGCCTGGTGTCCGGGTTGGCGGCGACCTCGGCGGTGCGGCCCGGCACGATCGTGGCCCACACGTCCGGCGCGAACGGGGTCGGAATCCTTGCCCCGCTGGCGCCCGTCTGTATACCGCTGGCCATCCACCCGGCGATGACGTTCACCGGTTCCGACGAGGACATCAGCAGGCTGCCCGACACTTGCTTCGGCATCACGGCGGCCGACGATGTCGGTTACGCGATCGGGCAGTCACTTGTCCTGGAGATGGGCGGTGAACCGTTCTGCGTGCCCGAGGACGCCCGTGTCCTCTACCACGCCGCGCTGGCCCATGCGGGCAACCACATCGTGACGGTGGTTGCCGACGCGCTCGAGGCGTTGCGGGCGGCGCTGCGCGGCAGCGAACTGCTCGGCCAGCAGTCCGTCGAGGACCAACCGGGCGGCATCGCCGAACGCATCGTCGGGCCACTGGCCCGGGCAGCGCTGGAGAACACCCTGCAGCGCGGGCAAGCCGCGCTGACCGGCCCGGTCGCGCGCGGTGACGCGGACGCGGTCGCCGGGCACCTGGCCGCGCTGGCCGAGGTCGACCCGCAACTGGCTCAGGCATACCGCGTGAACGCGCTGCGGACCGCCCAGCGCGCACATGCCCCCGCCGACGTCGTCGAGGTATTGGCGCGATGAACCCGATGCCGGGCAAGCCACCCGCGTTCACCGCCGGCGAGCTCAATGTGTACTCGCAGCCGCGCGATGTCACCGACGTCACCCGCGCGTTGCGCCACACCGGGCGCCGGGTCATGTTGGTGCCCACCATGGGCGCGTTGCACGACGGCCACCTTGCCCTGGTGCGCGCCGCCAAGCGGGTGCCCGGCTCGGTGGTTGTGGTGTCGATTTTTGTCAACCCGCTGCAATTCGGTGCCGGGGAAGACCTCGACGCCTATCCGCGGACCCTGGACGACGACGTGGCGCTGCTGCGCGGGGAAGACGTTGAGATCGTGTTTGCGCCAACGGCGGCGGCCATGTATCCCAATGGTCTGCGCACCACCGTGCAGCCCGGTCCGCTGGCCGCCGACCTGGAGGGCGGTCCCCGGCCCACCCATTTCGCCGGCGTGCTGACCGTGGTGTGCAAGCTGCTGCAGATCGTGCGTCCGGACCGGGTGTTCTTCGGCGAGAAGGATTACCAGCAGCTAGTGCTGATACGACAAATGGTCGCCGATTTGAACCTCGACGTTGCGGTGGTTGGGGTGCCCACCGCCCGGGAAGTGGACGGGCTGGCGATGTCATCGCGTAATCGCTATCTCGACCCCGTGCAGCGTGAGGCGGCGACGGCCGTTTCGGCGGCGCTGACAGCGGCGGCACACGCTGCGGATGCCGGAGCGCAGGCCGCCCTGGATGCCGGGCGGGCGGTGCTCGACGCGGTGCCCGGGCTTACGGTCGACTACCTCGAGCTCCGCGATGCCGAGTTGGGGCCGCTGCAGGCTGGCAGACCAGGCCGGCTGCTGGTTGCCGTCCGGCTGGGCGCCACCAGGCTATTGGACAACATCGCGATCGAGATCGGAACTTCGCCGGCACCCGTGGGGCCGGACGGATATCGGGACACCCGTGAATCATCTTGGAGGAATTGATGTTACGGACGATGCTCAAGTCGAAGGTTCACCGCGCCACCGTCACGCAGGCTGACCTGCACTACGTGGGCTCGGTGACCATCGACGCCGACCTGATGGACGCTGCGGACCTGCTGGACGGCGAGCAGGTGACCATCGTCGACATCGACAACGGTGCCCGCCTGGTCACCTACGCGATCACCGGCGAGCGCGGCAGCGGGGTGATCGGAATCAACGGTGCCGCGGCCCATCTCGTGCACCCCGGCGATCTGGTGATCCTCATCGCGTACGGGACCATGGAAGAGGCCGAGGCGCGGTCCTACCAGCCGCGGATCGTGTTCGTCGACGCCGACAACAAGCCGATCGACCTCGGGCACGATCCCGCCTTCGTGCCCGCAGACGCCGCCGAGCTACTAGACCCCCGAATCGTCGCGCGGTAGCCGTGCTACTGGCCATCGACGTCCGTAACACCCACACCGTCGTCGGGTTGATTTCCGGGTCCAAAGAACATGCAAAAGTCGTGCAGCAGTGGCGGATTCGCACCGAATCAGAGGTCACCGCGGACGAGCTCGCGCTGACCATTGACGGGCTGATCGGCGACGATTCCGAGCGGCTTACCGGCGCCGCCGCGCTGTCCACTGTCCCCTCGGTGCTGCACGAGGTGCGGGTCATGCTCGACCAGTACTGGCCTTCAGTGCCGCACGTGCTGATCGAACCCGGGGTGCGGACCGGCATCCCGCTACTTGTCGACAATCCGAAAGAAGTCGGCGCCGACCGAATCGTCAACTGCCTGGCCGCATTTCACCGCTTCCAAAGCGCCGCCATCGTGATCGACTTCGGGTCTTCGATCTGCGTGGACGTGGTATCGGCCAAAGGGGAATTTCTCGGCGGGGCAATCGCACCCGGTGTGCAGGTGTCCTCGGATGCCGCAGCGGCCCGCTCCGCCGCGCTGCGCCGCGTCGAACTCGCCCGTCCCCGTTCGGTGGTCGGCAAGAACACCGTCGAATGCATGCAAGCCGGAGCCGTATTCGGCTTCGCCGGGCTGGTCGACGGCCTGGTCGGACGCATTCGCGAGGATGTCGCGGGATTTGCCGGTGACGACGTCGCGATCGTGGCGACCGGACATACGGCAGCGCTGCTGTTACCAGAACTGCACACTGCCAGCCACTACGACCAGCACCTGACCCTGCATGGCCTGCGGTTGGTTTTCGAACGCAACCGCGATGCCCAACGCGGCCGGCTGAAGACCGCGCGCTGACGCGCCGTCGGCGAGGGCCCGATGCGTGGTCATTTAAGCTGGCACGTCGTGAACGCTGACCGGCCGGAGACCGACGCTGCCCTTCCAGAGCAGTTCCGGATCCGTCGGGACAAGCGTGCTCGGTTGTTGGCGGAGGGTATCGAACCCTACCCCGTTGCCGTCGAACGCACCCACACCCTGGCGCAGGTGCGCGCCGCTCACGCCGGCCTGCCGATCGACACTGCGACCGACGACGTCGTCGGTGTCGCGGGGCGGGTGATCTTTGCGCGCAACTCCGGAAAACTGTGCTTCGCGACGCTCCAGGAGGGCGACGGGACCACCCTGCAAGTGATGATCAGCCTCGACAAGGTCGGCCCGGAATCGCTCGAGGCCTGGAAAGCCGACGTCGACCTCGGCGACATCGTTTATGTGCACGGCAACGTGATCAGCTCACGACGCGGCGAATTATCCGTGCTCGCCGACTGCTGGCAGATGGCGGCCAAATCGTTGCGGCCGCTGCCGGTGGCGCACAAAGAGATGAGCGAAGAGGCGCGGGTGCGGCAGCGCTACGTCGACCTGATTGTCCGTCCCCAGGCCCGCACGGTGGCCCGGCAGCGAATCGCCGTGGTCCGCACGATACGCAACGCGCTACAGCGGCGCGGGTTTCTCGAAGTCGAAACGCCGATGTTGCAGACGCTGGCCGGTGGCGCGGCAGCCCGGCCGTTCGTCACACATTCCAATGCGCTCGACATGGATCTGTACCTGCGGATCGCGCCGGAACTGTTCCTCAAGCGCTGCGTGGTGGGTGGTTTCGACAAGGTCTTCGAGCTAAATCGAGTGTTCCGAAACGAAGGTGCCGATTCGACTCATTCTCCGGAATTTTCCATGCTGGAGACCTACCAGGCCTACGGAACGTATGACGATTCGGCAGTCGTCACCCGCGAGCTTATTCAAGAGGTAGCCGACGAGGCGATCGGAACCAGACAACTGCCGCTGCCCGACGGCAGCGTCTACGACATAGACGGAGAATGGGCGTCGATTCAAATGTACCCATCGCTGTCGGCGGCACTCGGTGAAGAGATCACACCCGACACGTCGGTCGATCGGCTGCGCGTCATCGCGGATGGGCTCCGGCTCGAAATTCCCGACGACCGTGGCTACGGGCCCGGAAAGCTCGTCGAGGAACTCTGGGAACATACCGTCGGCAACACGCTGAGCGCACCCACGTTCGTCCGTGATTTCCCAGTGGAGACAACACCTTTGGCCCGTCACCACCGAAGTATCCCCGGCGTGACCGAGAAGTGGGACCTTTACATACGCGGAGTGGAACTGGCCACCGGGTACTCCGAATTGAACGACCCCGTAGTGCAGCGAGAGAGATTCGCCGCCCAAGCCCGCGCTGCGGCGGCCGGTGACGGCGAGGCTATGGTGCTCGACGAAGACTTTCTTGCTGCCCTGGAGTATGGGATGCCTCCGTGCACCGGAACGGGAATGGGTATCGATCGGTTGTTGATGTCTTTGACCGGACTGTCAATTCGAGAGACAGTTTTGTTCCCGATTGTTCGGCCGCACTCCTAGTTGAAAGTTGAACTGTGCGTCTTGTGTCCGGATTGAGTATGCTTCATTGTTATGGCAGATTGGTGACCGGGGAGGCCGATCCAAACTGCTCAGCAACAGCTCGGGACGAAATGCGAGGGTAAGCCAATGGCGAAGAAAGTGACCGTCACCTTGGTCGATGATTTCGACGGTGCGGGCGCAGCCGACGAAACGGTCGAATTCGGGCTTGACGGGGTGACCTATGAGATTGACCTTTCGTCCAAGAATGCTGCGAAACTTCGCGGAGACCTGAAGCAATGGGTGGAAGCTGGGCGTCGCGTCGGCGGCCGGCGTCGTGGCCGGTCCGGCTCCGGACGCGGCCGCGGCGCGATCGACCGTGAGCAGAGCGCGGCGATCCGCGAATGGGCTCGGCGCAACGGGCACAACGTCTCGACCCGGGGCCGCATCCCGGCCGACGTCATCGACGCATTCCACGCGGCGACCTAAAAATCCTCTTACCGGCGCTCAGGTCTTCACCGGGCCTGAGCGCCGGTTTGTCATTTCGCTCGGGGCGAAATGATCGTCGGCGACCGGGGAAACGAATTGGCGCTTCACCACGTTTCTTCAGTTACGGCGCTGAAGGTGACAGGGAGTCACCGGGAGATTGCCCAAAACGTCCTGGCGAGTCTTGAACGGCAAGGAACCGCAAGGTTAGGCCCCCTGGCAGGCCGACCATTACAGTGGATGGCAGGTACGCGGTTCCGGCGCCACTGGACCGGTAGTTGAGTTGTACCGATGGTGAGGGAGAGCAGGTAACCACCGATGTTTGAAAGATTTACCGACCGTGCCCGCAGGGTCGTCGTCCTGGCGCAAGAAGAGGCCCGGATGCTCAACCACAACTACATCGGCACCGAGCACATTCTGCTGGGTTTGATCCACGAGGGTGAAGGCGTCGCAGCGAAGTCGCTGGAGTCGCTGGGGATCTCGCTCGAGGGCGTTCGCAGCCAGGTCGAGGAGATCATCGGCCAGGGCCAGCAGGCGCCGTCCGGACACATCCCCTTCACGCCGCGTGCCAAGAAGGTCCTCGAGCTGAGCCTGCGCGAGGCGCTGCAGCTGGGCCACAACTACATCGGCACCGAGCACATTTTGCTGGGCCTGATCCGCGAGGGTGAGGGCGTGGCCGCGCAGGTCCTGGTCAAGTTGGGCGCCGAGCTGACCCGGGTGCGCCAGCAGGTGATCCAGCTGCTGAGTGGCTACCAGGGCAAGGAGGCCGCGGAGGCCGGCACCGGTGGCCGTGGCGGCGAGTCCGGCAGCCCGTCCACCTCGCTGGTGCTCGACCAGTTCGGGCGCAATCTGACGGCCGCGGCGATGGAAGGCAAGCTGGACCCGGTCATCGGTCGCGAGAAGGAAATCGAGCGGGTGATGCAGGTGCTCTCCCGGCGCACCAAGAACAACCCGGTGCTGATCGGCGAGCCCGGTGTCGGCAAGACCGCGGTCGTCGAGGGCCTGGCCCAAGCGATCGTGCACGGCCAAGTCCCGGAGACGCTGAAGGACAAGCAGCTCTACACGCTGGACCTGGGCTCGCTGGTCGCCGGCTCGCGCTACCGCGGTGACTTCGAGGAACGCCTGAAGAAGGTCCTCAAGGAGATCAACACCCGCGGCGACATCATCCTGTTCATCGACGAGCTGCACACCCTGGTGGGTGCCGGTGCCGCCGAGGGCGCGATCGACGCCGCGTCGATCCTCAAGCCCAAGCTGGCCCGCGGTGAGTTGCAGACGATCGGCGCCACCACGCTCGACGAGTACCGCAAGTACATCGAGAAGGACGCCGCCCTGGAGCGCCGCTTCCAGCCGGTGCAGGTGGGTGAGCCGACGGTGGAGCACACCATCGAGATCCTCAAGGGCCTGCGCGACCGCTACGAGGCGCACCACCGGGTGTCGATCACCGACTCGGCGATGGTGGCCGCGGCCACCCTGGCCGACCGCTACATCAATGACCGGTTCCTGCCCGACAAGGCGATCGACCTGATCGACGAGGCGGGCGCTCGGATGCGGATCCGCCGGATGACCGCGCCGCCAGACCTGCGCGAGTTCGACGAGAAGATCGCCGAGGCGCGCCGCGAGAAGGAATCGGCGATCGACGCCCAGGACTTCGAGAAGGCGGCCAGCCTCCGCGACCGGGAGAAGCAACTGGTCGCGCAGCGGGCCGAGCGCGAAAAGCAGTGGCGTTCCGGTGACCTCGACGTGGTCGCCGAAGTGGACGACGAGCAGATCGCCGAGGTGCTGGGCAACTGGACCGGTATTCCGGTGTTCAAGCTCACTGAGGCCGAGACGACTCGGCTGCTGCGCATGGAGGACGAGCTGCACAAGCGGATCATCGGCCAGGAGGACGCCGTCAAGGCCGTCTCCAAGGCGATCCGCCGCACCCGCGCCGGGCTGAAAGACCCCAAGCGCCCGTCGGGTTCGTTCATCTTCGCCGGCCCGTCCGGCGTCGGTAAGACCGAGCTGTCCAAGGCGCTGGCCAACTTCTTGTTCGGCGACGACGATGCACTCATCCAGATCGACATGGGCGAGTTCCACGACCGGTTCACCGCGTCGCGGTTGTTCGGCGCCCCGCCCGGATACGTCGGCTACGAGGAGGGCGGCCAGCTCACCGAGAAGGTGCGGCGCAAGCCGTTCTCGGTGGTGCTGTTCGACGAGATCGAGAAGGCACACCAGGAGATCTACAACAGCCTGTTGCAGGTCCTCGAGGACGGCCGGCTCACCGACGGCCAGGGCCGCACTGTCGACTTCAAGAACACCGTGCTGATCTTCACCTCGAACCTCGGCACGTCGGATATCTCCAAGCCGGTCGGCCTGGGCTTCACCCAGGGTGGCGGTGAGAACAACTACGAGCGGATGAAGCAGAAGGTCAACGACGAGCTGAAGAAGCACTTCCGCCCGGAGTTCCTCAACCGCATCGACGAGGTCATCGTCTTCCACCAGCTGACTCGCGACGAGATCATCCGGATGGTCGACCTCATGATCAGCCGGGTGGCGGGCCAGCTCAAGAGCAAGGACATGGCGCTGGAGCTGACCGACCAGGCCAAGGCGTTGCTGGCCAAGCGGGGCTTCGACCCGGTGCTGGGTGCTCGCCCGCTGCGGCGCACCATCCAGCGCGAGATCGAAGACCAACTGTCGGAGAAGATCCTCTTCGAGGAGGTCGGACCGGGACAGGTCGTCACGGTCGACGTGGACAACTGGGACGGCGAAGGCTCCGGCGAGGACGCGGTGTTCACCTTCACCGGAACTCGCAAGCCGCCGGCCGAGCCGGACCTGGCGAAAGCCGGCGCGCACGCCGCACCCGAAACGCAGTAGCGATTGCAGCAAACGGGCGGCATGGCGATCGCGAGCGCGGCGGAGCCGGGCGAAGCGGGTCGCCACCATCGGACTAATCTCCGACGCGATTAACCGCCGCCTTCCTGGCGCTGCCGGCGCTGTACTTCGTCGGCATCGACCAGGGCGCGGTGTCGCTGTTCGGCATCGACTCCCACGTCCACGAATTCGTCCACGACGCGCGCCACCTGCTCGGCTTCCTCTGCCACTGATCGCGTGGAAAAGCGTCTGGTCGGGCGCGGTCTGCTGGCCGCGCAACCGGCGCGGTGCCGGCGTTTCGCCCGCATCTGCGCCGAGCCGGTGATCGGGCGCGCGATCGCCTTCGAGGACGGCCGCGCCGACGCCGAGAACGCGCACGGTGTGCATGAGCACGGCGCCGAGCTGTTCACCCGCGGGGTGCAGGCCAACGCCGGGTTGGGTTTCAGGGTGCTGATTTTCGGGCTGGCGATATGGGCGCCCTGTTTGCGGTTCTGCGTCGTCGCGTCGCGCACCAGAGTCCTTGCGGTGCGCCAGCTTTCGCTGCTCTTGGCGCCGGGCGCGTTCGGCGCGGTGTACCTGGTGCCGTTCGTCAAATACCCGCCCAACCCGCCGGCGGTGGGCCAGGCCGACACGATCCGGGCGCGCACCGGCTGGTATCTGGTGATGGTGCTCGCGTCGGTGGCGCCGGCGTTCGCCGCGGTGTGGCTGGCGCGGCGGCTGGATGCCGGGTTCGGGCGCGTGGAACGCAAGGTTGCTTGCGACGGGGGCTTACGTTGCTGCTATCGCCGCGGTGATGGTGCTGTTACCGGACGTGGACGAGACGAGACGCCCGAACCGATGCGTGACGCATCGGGCGCGATCTTCTATCCCGGCTTTCCCGCCGACGTTGTCAACGAATTCAGGTTGCTATCGCTGGCCACGCAGCTGGTGCTGTGGGTGAGCATTGGCGTGGTCTTTGCAACGCTTGCCGGGCGACTGCTGGAGGACCGAACCCCCAGCATCGCGGCATGAGCGAGGTTTCGCGGCTGACCCTGATATCGCGTGCGATGACCGATGCCATGATGGCCGGGTGTTTTCCGGTGACGAATCCCTCAACGACGTGGGCCGCCGGCAGGTCAATGAGATTGCGAAACTTGATGTTCCGAGCATGGCCCGCCGGCTGGCTGCACCCGAGCGGCGCGTCGGGCAAACCGCGCAGTTGCGTGGACTGCGGGTCATCACGGAGCCGCGGTTGGCCGACCTCGATTGCGGGCAGTTGCAAGGCAAGACGCTCGAGGACGTGCGCCCCGAAGACCTACGGGTGTGGCTGACCGACCCGGCGCAGGTGCCACACGGTGGAGAGTCGATCAGCGCCCTGATCGGACGAGTGCAGGGATGGCTGGCCTCACTGGCCGAGCACACCTTGGCGACCGTGGCGGTGACACATCCAGCGGTGATCCGGGCGGCCATCGTTTCGGCCCTCGGCGCCCCCGCGAAATCGTTTTGGCGCCTCGATATTTCGCCGGCCAGCCGAACCACCATGCACTTCCGGCGCGGCAGCTGGACGCTGCGCTGGTGATCCTCAGCGGGGAGCGATCAGCGCGAAGGCCTGTCTGGCCACTTGCAGCATCCACCCGGTCACGATCGGCCCGTGATCGCGTGGCCAGTTCAGCTGGAAGCTGACCACCCAGGGCTGCTGCGTGCTGTCGACGGCGTACCAACTGAAGGTCAGATCACCGGGCAGGCCACCGGCTTTCGCGGCGATATACGGCCAGACCTTCCGGTCCAGCGCGATCCCCGACACCGCGGACAGGATCTGCCGCACGGGTGCGGCATTGCCGACCGCGTCGGCCTGCAGGGCGACATGGACTCGGCAGACGTCCTCGGCGTTGCCGTACCACTCCGCGCCGTAGGTGGAGGCCGGAGAGTGGGCGCGAGTCGGATCAGGTTGGTAGGGAGTGGAATTGGCCTGCGCCAGCAGCTGGGCACGCACCTGCGGTGACCCGTGCTGCCATCGGCTGCGCAGATCCGGTTGACCCCAGCCGACGGAGAACAGCTCGTACATCGTGGGGAAAGGCGTCATGCTGGCCGGGTCGTGGTGCCCAGCCGTAGCCAGCGCCTCCTCGATGGCGTGCGTGCCCAGCTTCCCGATGAGCAAATCGGTGGCCATGTTGTCACTGGTGGCGATCATCTTCTCGGCGGCCGTACTAACCGAAACATGGCTATCGGCAGGCAATTCCAGACCCGAAGAGCCGACCGCCCGGCTCTTGTCGGTGACGGTCAACTGATCATCCCAGGACAGCGTCCCGTTTGCGACCGCGCCGGCAACAGCATGCAACACGTACAACTTGAAAATCGATGCCAGGGGTAGCGATTCGCGGGTGTTGGTGCCCGCCACCGGGTCGCAGCGACCGTCGTCGACCTTGGCGACCTGGTAGGAATAGCGCGCGCCGGTCTTGCTCAACACCGCATCGACGTCATGCCACGAGCTGATCTTCGGTGGCTGCGTATCCAGGTCGAATCGGTCGACCCAGCCGCCGTCATCGGTGTGTATCCGGATGTCTTGGCGCGCACCGTAAGAGGAGGTGAGATGCAGCGTCGCCACGCTCGCGCTGATATCGACGCTGTCGAGGGTGAACGGACGGTCCCACCACAGTTCCTGCATGGTGGCTTCCACCGAATCGACCTTGTCGGCCGCGGCGAGGGTGCGAACTCCTACCGGACCGATGGGCCAGTCCGAGTTGAGCATGTCCAGGGTCTGCTGGGCTCGAATACCGGGAGGCGTGCGGATGTCGATCTGCCGGGCCGGGTTGGCCGCGTTCGCCTGCGGTGAATGCGACGGCGCGCAACCCGGCGCCAACGTCACGACCAGTGCCGTGGCGGCGCCCAGCGCTGCGGCGCGCCGCCGGGCCGAGCAATTGCTAACCAGTCTTGGCGTTCCCGGCAACGTCCATCACAACCTCGAATTCCAGCAGCGTCGCACCGGTCGCCACGGGGTTGGCCCGCTCGCCGGCATGGGCCTCGATGGCGGGGCCCTTCGCCCATGCCTGGAATGCTTCTTCAGACTCCCAGCGGGTCACCACGAAATAGCGGTCTTCCCCCTTGACCGGACGCAGCAGCTCAAAGCCGAGGAAGCCAGGCTGGTTGTCGACCGCGTGGGCGCGGTGCGCGAACCGCTTTTCCAGCTCAGGGCCGGCGTCGGCCGGTACTTCGATTGCGTTGATCTTCACCACTGGCGACATGCGGCTAGGCTACCGCGCCGCCTCACCTGTTCGTCTACAGGGCGGGCACGCAAGATGGAGACATGCCGAGCAATCTGCTGACTTGCCACGGCGGACACGGCGAGCCATTGGTATTGGTGCACGGCCTGATGGGGCGGGGCAGCACGTGGTCGCGTCAGCTGCCGTGGCTGACCCGGCTGGGCACCGTCTACACCTACGACGCGTTGTGGCACCGGGGCCGCGACGTCGACGATCCGCACCCGATCAGCACCGAACGGTTTGTGGCTGACCTGGCCGACGCGGTGAGCTCATTAGACACCCCGGCGACGCTGGTCGGGCATTCGATGGGTGCCTTGCATGCATGGTGCCTGGCCGCCGAGCGTCCCGAACTGGTGTCGGCGTTGGTCATCGAGGATATGGCGCCGGATTTCCGGGGCCGCACCACCGGTCCCTGGGAGCCGTGGCTGCATGCCCTGCCGGTCGAATTCGGCTCCGCTGAGCAAGTATTCGATGAATTCGGGCCGATCGCCGGGCAGTATTTCCTGGAGGCCTTCGACCGCACCGCCACCGGGTGGCGGCTGCACGGTCACACCTCGCGCTGGATCGAGATCGCCGCCGAATGGGGTACCCGAGACTACTGGGCGCAGTGGCTGGCGGTGCGGGCACCGGCACTGCTCATCGAAGCGGGCGACTCCGTCACGCCGCCGGGACAAATGCAGTCGATGACCCAAACGAGTTCTCCGACAACATATTTGCATGTCGGGCAGGCCGGTCATCTGATTCACGACGAAGCACCGCAGGTGTACCGTCAAGCCGTCGAATCATTCCTCGCCGGCTAAGGCGAACCGGCCGTCGGCCGTCCGCGTCACCAGGCCGTCGGCCAGTAGCGATTCCAGCGCGCGGTCGCGCTGGCCGCAATCGGTCAGCCACGCCATGTCGAGAGCGGCCCGGGTGACGGGAGAGTCGTTGCGACGCAGCACATCCAGTAACCGCCCGCGGACCTGCCGGTCGGTTCCGGCGTAGGTTTGGATGCGCCGCGCTGGCCCCTGTGCGGGCGGATAGCCGGCTTGCCGCCACGCGCAGTTGGTGAGCGGACACAGCCCGCATCGCGGCGTTCGCGCGGTGCAGACCGTCGCGCCCAGTTCCATCAGGGCAACAGAAAACCGTGGGGCTGTGTCGTCGGCCGGAACCAGCACCGAGACGTCGGCATGGTCGCGCGCCGCAGACGTCGTCCCGCCATCGGCCTTGCCGTACACGGCACGGGCCACCACCCGGCGCACGTTGATGTCCACCACCGGTACCGGTTTGCGGTAGGCGAAACACGCCACGGCGCGCGCGGTGTAGCCGCCGATACCGGGCAGTGTCAGCAAGGTGTCGACGTCGTCGGGAACCAAGTCGTCGTGCTCACGCGCGATGACGGTGGCGCACTCGTGCAACCGCTTGGCGCGTCTGGGATAGCCCAGCTTGCCCCAGGCGCGCAGCACATCAGCGGCGCTGGCCGCGGCCGTGGCCGACGGGGTGGGCCAGCGTCGCACCCAATCCGGCCAGATCGGAAGCACCCGCGACACCGGCGTCTGTTGCAGCATGAACTCGCTGACCAGGATCTGCCAGGCACTCACCCCGGGTTCTCGCCAGGGTAGGTCGCGACGCGATCGGTCGTACCACTCGAGTAATTCGCCGACCGGAAAATTTGGCCGTCCGTTTACCGGCGGGTGCGGCATGATGTCAGCCATGCCTAACACCAGTCCGGTAACCGCGTGGAAAGCACTCAAAGAGGGTAACGACCGATTCGTCGCCGGAAAGCCCCAGCATCCCAACCAGGGCGTCGACCATCGAGCCAGCCTGGCCGCCGGCCAACAGCCGATCGCCGCGATATTAGGCTGTTCGGACAGCCGGGTGGCCGCCGAGCTGCTCTTCGACCAAGGGCTCGGCGACATTTTCGTGGTCCGCACCGCCGGGCAGGCCATCGACTCCGCGGTATTGGGCTCTCTGGAGTACGCGGTGGCGGTACTGGGCGTGCCGCTGGTCGTCATCCTCGGCCATGACAGCTGCGGTGCGGTCAAGGCCGCTGTCGGCGCGGTCGACGACGGCGCCATCCCAGGCGGTTTCATCCGCGATGTGGTGGAGCGGGTAGCCCCGTCGATCCTGAAGGGCCGCAGCGACGGCCTGAGCCGCATCGACGAGTTCGAGGAACGCCACGTACGCGAAACGGTGGCACAGCTGATGTCGCGTTCGACGGCAATCGCCGAGCGGGTGGCCGCCGGCAGCCTGGCAGTGGCGGGCATCACCTACCACCTGGCCGACGGCCGGGCGGAGTTGTGCGACCACGTTGGAGACATCGGCGAATAACGAGCCGAATGAGGAGCGCGGGACTCCGGTTTCCCGTCGCTCCTTACACGGCGGTTCGCCAGCAAACCCCGCGACACGCCGAGGCCGGTAAACCAAATCGGTGTGACCTGGGCCTACGCTGCGAACGTGCTGGATCTGGAACCTCGGGGCCCGCTACCTAACGAGATCTATTGGCGGCGCAGGGGCCTGGCCCTGGGTATCGCGGTCGTCGTGGTCGGGATCGTGGCCGCCATCGTCGTTGCCTTCATAGGTAACAGGGCGGGCGCCAAGCCCGCCAATGTCGACAAACCCAATTCCGCTCAAGGAAAGCCGGGGTCAGCGGCGCCGCAGGCGCCTCCCCCCGCAGCTCCGGGCGGTGCCACTCCGGCCATGCCGCCGCAACAGGGCCAGAACCCGGAGACGCCGACACCGACCGCCGCCGTGCAGCCGCCGCCGGTGCTGAAAGAGGGCGACGACTGTCCCGATTCGACGCTGGCCGTTAAGGGCCTGACCAACGCGCCCCAATACTTCATCGGTGACCAGCCGAAGTTCACCATGGTCGTCACGAACATCGGGTTGGTGTCGTGCAAGCGCGACGTGGGCGCCGCGGTCCTCGCGGCCTATGTCTACTCGCTGGACAACAAGAGGCTGTGGTCGAACCTGGACTGCGCGCCGTCCAACGAGACGCTGATCAAAACGTTCACGCCGGGCGAGCAGGTCACGACCGCGGTCACCTGGACGGGGATGGGATCGGCGCCGCACTGCCCGTTGCCGCGTCCGGCGATCGGGCCGGGCACCTACAACCTCGTCGTACAGCTGGGCAACCTCCGCTCGCTGCCGGTGCCGTTCATCATGAACCAGCCGCCACCGCCGCCGGGCCCGGTGCCAGCGCCCGGCCAGCCGGCGGTCGCGCCGCCACCGGAGGCGCCCGGGGCTCCCGTTCCGGCGGGTTAGTCCGATGGTGGCGACCCGCTTCGCCCGGCTACGCCGCGCTTGCGATCGCCACGGTTCCGATGGTGGCGACCCGCTTCGCCCGGCTACGCCGCGCTTGCGATCGCCACGGTTCCGATGGTGGCGACCCGCTTCGCCCGGCTACGCCGCGCTTGCGATCGCCACGGTTCCGATGGTGGCGACCCGCTTCGCCCGGCTACGCCGCGCTTGCGATCGCCACGGTTAGGTCAGCGGGTCGGCGATTGTCGACTCCGCCAGCTGCGACAACCCCTCGCGCACGTGGCGCGCCCACATGGCGCCGATGCCGTCAACCGATTGCAGGTCACCGGCACTGGCGGCCAGCAAACCCTGCAGTGTCCCGAACGCCCGGACCAGCAGATCGGCATGGGCGAACTGCAGCCGGTTGATGCCGGCCAGCGCCCGATAGCCTCGTGGGCTCACCGCGGAATCCTGCGCCTCAGTGGTGGTCGGGTAGCCGAAAACCTTTGCCAGCACCGTGAAGTCGAGCAGTTCAGTATCCGACAGAGCGTCCAGCTCGTCGAGGGTCGCGGTCATTTGCGCCTCGGATAACGGCTCGGGGCTGGCGTGGTAGTCACGCACGATCAGTTCCCGGGCCAGGTCGTTGCCGCCCAGCAACTCCTCGAGTTGCAGCCGTAACTGGCGCCCGTCGGTGCCGAGTTCGACGCAGTCGTAGTCGATCACCAGCCCGATGCGGCGGACCAACTCGAGCCGCTGCACCACCGTCATGACGTCGCGCAACGTGACGAAGTCCTCAATCTCGGCCCGTGACAATTGCCTGCTGACCTCATCGAGCCTGGCCTTGTACCGTTCCAGGGTCGCGATGGCCTGGTTGGCCCGGGACAGGATGGTCGCGGAGTCGGCCACAACGTGGCGCTCGCCGCCGACGTAAACGGTCACGATGTTCATCGAGTGGCTTACCGAGATCACCGGGTAACCGGTCTGGATGGCGGCCCGCTCCGCGGAGCGGTGGCGGGTTCCCGATTCGTCGGTAGGTATCGTCGGATCGGGAACCAACTGCACATTGGCCCGCACGATGCGGCTGCCGTCGGTGGACAGGATGACGGCGCCGTCCATTTTCGCCAGCTCCCGCAGCCGTGTCGGCGCGTACCGGACGTCCAGGGCGAAGCCACCGTCACAGATGGCCTCGACGTTTTCGTCGTTGCCCAGCACGATCAGCGCACCGGTACGGCCGCGCAGGATGCGTTCCAGGCCGTCGCGCAGCCCGGTACCGGGGGCCAGGCGCGCGACGGTCTCACGCAGGGTCGGACGAGTCACAGCGTGCATTCTGCGGCCACACAGCGTTACCCGTCTAGCCGTCGCGGTCCCGGAGGCGGGCCGGCGCCGTGGTCGGCGATGTCGACCATGTGCTGCAGGGCAGCCACGATGGTGGGTGCTCGGAGCGCACGCATGCCGCTCGGAACGATCTCGCGTCGAGGGTCGTCCCCGTCCGGGATGAGCGCGACGCTGAATCCCTGGCGCACCGCTTCAGCGAGCCGGCGGTCCATGCCGCTGACCCGCCGCAGGTCGCCGGCCAGCCCCACTTCACCGATCATCACCGCCGTGGTCGGCAACGGCAGGTTAGTGTATGCCGAAGCCAGCGCCATGGCGACGGCGAGATCCGAAGAGGGATCGGTCAACCGCATGCCGCCGACGGTGGAAAGGTAAATGTCGTTGACGGCGAGGGTCAGTCGGCCGTGCTTCTCCAGAACCGCAGTGATCATCGCGGCCCGGGCATGGTCGATACCGCTGACCGCGCGCCGCGGTGAGCCGCCCGACGGGGTCGCGAGCAGCGCCTGGACTTCTCCGATGAGCGGTCGCTTGCCATCCAGCGTCACGCTGATCGCGGTCCCGGCGACCGGCGCCGGCCGCTGATCCAAGAACAGGTTCGACGGATCAGCCACGTCGTCAATTCCGTTGTCGTGCAGCATGAAGCATCCGACCTCGTCGGCTGCGCCGAATCGGTTCTTGATCCCGCGGACCATCCGTAGGGTGCCGTTGCGGTCACCTTCGAAATGCAGCACCACGTCGACGAGATGTTCCAGCGAGCGGGGCCCGGCGATGGCTCCGTCCTTGGTGACGTGGCCGACCAGGATCAGCGCGACGTTGTTGGCCTTGGCGGCCGCTGTCAACGCGGCGGTTACCGCGCGCACCTGGGTGACCCCGCCGGCCACACCGTCGGCCTCGGTCGTGGACATGGTTTGCACCGAGTCCACGATCACCAGCGCCGGCCGCAGAGTCGCAATGTGGCCCAGCACCGTGTGCACGTCGGATTCGGCGGCTAGGTAAACCTCCTTGGCGCCGCAGCCGATCCGGTCGGCACGCAGCCGGATCTGGCCGGCGGACTCTTCACCGGAGATGTAGAGCGCAGGCCGACCGGGCTGAGCCCAGCGATGGGCGACCTTGAGCAGCAGGGTCGACTTTCCCACGCCGGGATCGCCGGCCAGCAAGGTGACCGATCCGGGCACCACACCGCCTCCGAGCACCCGGTCGAGCTCACTGATGCCCGTCGAGCGGTGCTGGCTGAGATTGGGCTCGATCGACGTGATCGGTACCGGTAGCGACGCAGCTGGACTACGACGACTCGGACGCATGCCGCCGACCGCGCTGAGCACCGGCACCTCATCGACGGTGCCCCAGGTGCCGCACTCCAGGCAGCGGCCCACCCACTTGGCGGTGACATGCCGGCATTCCGAGCACCGGTATTGGGAACGTGCATTTGCCACGCCATGACGCTATCGAGCAGGTACGACAAGTCCCCGCTGTGACAGGCCCCGTTATGCCTGGCTAAATTTGCTGCGGCTGCGACAATCCGGCCGAAACCGGCACCTGCACGCTCGCCTGGCCGGCCTTCTCGAAATTGAAGGTGAAGTTGTACAGCAGGCCGTTGCTGATGGGCTTGGCCAAGTTGACGGTCGCCTTGACCGCATTGTTGGAGCCCATCGGGCCGGGCGCCACCTTCTGGCCTTCCGGCGTGCCGATGAACAGCATGCCGCGGGGGGCCAGCCGACCGTCGCCGCTCACCGTCACCGTGCCGATGTCACTGGTGATGCCCACCAACCTGTCTGTGGCGTCCGGTGAGTCGTTGACGGCCACCGCCACCAACTCAACCGTTCGCCCCGGCTCAATGAAGTCACTGGTCTGTACGACCTGCATGCGGATGTCGCGCAGCGCCACGTTGTTGATCGTGACCCGGTTGCCGTTGATGGCCGGTTCCTGGGTGGCCATCTGCGAGACCTGCCCGGCTCCACAACCACCGAGCAGCGCGGCGAGCACCGCGACCAAGCCGATGAAGGCGGCCCGGGCGGTCGGCGCGGGGAGGCTGATTTTGAAGCGGTTCACTCAGTGCCTCCTGGTGGGCCGGGTTCGACTAGTGCAACTATGCACAGTAGTAGGAACGCCTCGCAGGCGGTAGCGCGGGGCGCAAGACCAGCGGCGGAGCACTCCGGTGCGGTACGCCGGGGTCGCTCGGAAAGCCGCGGCAGGGCATTGGTATTGTGCTGCATTGCACGTCTTGCTCCTCATGTCAACCCCTAATCTGCGCGTGTTGTGCCCCTGACCTGCACCGTTGCTTCGCGCGCCGTTGGGCGGCCGTGTTAGAATGAAGTAACGAAAGGGGCTCGAATCAGATGATCTTCAAGGTCGGCGACACCGTTGTTTACCCACATCACGGTGCTGCGTTAGTCGAGGCGATCGAAACCCGGACCATCAAAGGGGAACAAAAAGAGTATCTCGTCTTGAAAGTGGCGCAGGGAGACCTGACCGTTCGAGTACCCGCCGAGAATGCTGAGTACGTCGGCGTCCGCGACGTCGTCGGACAGGAAGGCTTGGACAAGGTTTTCCAGGTGTTGCGCGCTCCGCACACCGAGGAGCCCACGAACTGGTCGCGCCGCTACAAGGCAAATCTGGAAAAGCTCGCTTCCGGCGATGTCAACAAGGTGGCCGAGGTAGTCCGCGACCTGTGGCGCCGCGATCAGGAGCGTGGCCTGTCCGCCGGCGAGAAGCGCATGCTGGCCAAGGCCCGTCAGATTCTGGTCGGTGAATTGGCGCTGGCCGAGAGCACCGACGACGCCAAGGCGGAGACCATCCTCGACGAGGTTCTGGCCGCCGCTTCTTGAAAGCCCTGACACTTCGGTGGTCGGGGAAGCGAGGACGGTAGTTGCCGTGGTCCCGGCCGCCGGGTCGGGGCAGCGACTGGCCGCCGGAATCCCAAAGGCATTCTGCGAGATCGGCGGATGCACCCTGCTGGAGCGTTCCGTCGACGGTTTGCTGCAGTCCAGGGCCGTCGACCACGTCGTGGTGGCGGTTCCTGCCGACCGCGTTGACCAGGCCAAGCAACTGCTCGCCGATCGGGCAACCGTCGTCGCCGGTGGAGTCGAGCGACCTGAGTCGGTGCGCCTCGCGCTGGCCGCCGTCGCCGGCGACCCGGATTTTGTGCTGGTGCACGACGCCGCCCGCGCGTTGACGCCGCCGCAGTTGATCGTGCGGGTGGTGGACGCGTTGCGCGCCGGCCATAGCGCCGTGGTGCCTGCGCTGCCACTGCATGACACCATCAAGGCCGTGGACGCCAACGGGGTGGTCCTGGGGACGCCCGAGCGCGCCGGCCTGCGGGCGGTGCAGACTCCGCAAGGCTTTTCCACCGAGGTGCTGCTGCGGGCCTACCAGCGGGCCGGTACGGCGGCCGGCTTCACCGACGACGCCTCGCTCGTCGAGCACATCGGCGGCCAGGTGCAGGTGGTTGACGGCGACCCGCTGGCATTCAAGATCACCACCCAGCTCGATCTGTTGCTTGCCGAAGCGGTCGTGCGCGGATGACCGAGCTGCCACGCGTCGGCCTGGGCGTCGACGTACACCCGATCGAACCGGGGCGGCCCTGCTGGCTGGTCGGTCTGCTGTTTCCCGGTGCCGACGGCTGCGCCGGCCACTCCGACGGCGATGTGGGGATGCATGCGCTGTGCGATGCGATCCTGGCGGCCGCCGGGCTCGGCGATATCGGCGCGGTGTTCGGGGTCGACGACCCGCGCTGGAAAGGCGTCAGTGGCGCCGACATGTTGCGCCATGTCGCCGAGTTGATCTCGCGACACGGCTATCGCGCCGGAAACGCCGCCGTGCAGGTGATCGGCAATCAGCCGAAGATCGGTCCGCGCAGAGCCGAGGCGCAACAGGTCCTGTCGGGACTGCTGGGGGCGCCGGTAGCGGTGTCGGCGACCACGACCGACGGGCTGGGCCTCACCGGTCGCGGCGAGGGCCTCGCCGCCATCGCCACCGCGTTGCTAGTCCCCGTCGGGTAACCCGGAGACCTCGGAACTACCAGGTAAGCTGGCACGTCGTGACCGATCGCGCCCGCTTGCGGCTACACGACACGGCAGCCGGTGCCGTGCGTGATTTCGTCCCGATGCGCGACGGACACGTCTCCATCTACCTGTGCGGCGCCACCGTCCAGGGGCTCCCGCATATCGGCCACGTCCGCAGCGGTGTGGCCTTCGACATCCTGCGCCGCTGGTTGATTGCACGCGGCTGCGACGTCGCCTTCATCCGCAACGTCACCGACATCGACGACAAGATCCTCAATAAGGCCGCCGCGGCCGGGCGGCCGTGGTGGGAATGGGCCGCCACCTACGAGCGCGCGTTCAGCGCCGCCTACGACGCGCTGGACGTATTGCCGCCGTCGGCCGAGCCTCGCGCTACCGGGCACATCACCCAGATGGTCGAGTTAATGGAACGCCTGATCCAAACCGGCCATGCCTATGCCGCCGGCGGCGATGTCTACTTCGACGTGCTCAGCTACCCGGAGTACGGGCAGCTCTCCGGCCACAAGATAGACGACGTCCATCAGGGCGAGGGCGCGGCCACCTGCAAGCGCGACCAGCGTGACTTCACGCTGTGGAAGGCCGCCAAGCCGGGGGAGCCGTCGTGGCCCACGCCGTGGGGCCGCGGCCGACCGGGCTGGCATCTGGAATGCTCGGCGATGGCCCGCACGTACCTGGGTCCGGAGTTTGACATCCATTGCGGCGGAATGGATTTAGTCTTCCCGCACCATGAGAACGAGATTGCGCAGAGCCGGACCGCCGGGGACGGATTCGCCCGCTATTGGCTGCACAACGGCTGGGTGACGATGGGCGGGGAGAAGATGAGCAAATCGCTGGGCAACGTGTTGTCCATCCCGGCGATGTTGCAGCGGGTGCGCGCGGCCGAACTGCGCTATTACCTGGGCAGCGCTCATTATCGCTCGATGCTGGAATTCTCCGAGACCGCGCTGGAAGACGCGGTGAAAGCTTATGTGGGCGTTGAGGAATTCCTGCATCGGGTCCGGATTCGGGTCGGTGCCGTCGAGCCAGGGGAATGGACACCGCGGTTCGCCGAAGCGCTCGACGACGACCTGGCGGTCCCGATCGCATTGGCCGAAGTGCACCACTCCCGCACCGAAGGCAACCGAGCCCTCGACAGCGGCGATCACGGAGGCGCGCTGCAGCATGCTCGGGCGATCCGCTCGATGATGGGGATCCTGGGCTGTGACCCGCTCGACGAACGGTGGGAAACCCGCGACGAGACGTCGGCTGCACTGGCCGCCGTCGAAGTGCTGGTGCGTGCGGAGCTGGAGAACCGGGAGAAAGCGCGGGAGCAACGCAATTGGGCACACGCCGACGAGATACGGGATCGGCTGAAACTCGCCGGCATTGAGGTGACCGATACCGCCGACGGTCCGCAGTGGTCACTGCAGGCCGGAGACAGTAAGTAGATGCCCGGGAACTCGCCGCGCCGGGGGGCGGTCCGCAAATCAGGCACCAAGAAAGGCGCAGTCGTAGGTTCGGGCGGCCAGCGTCGCCGCGCCCTCGAGGGGCGCGGGCCCACCCCTCCGGCGCACCTACGTCCCAACCATCCCGCCGCCAAGCGCGCCCAGGCTCAGTCGCGGCGACCCGCCAAGCGGACCACCGATGAGACCGAAACGGTGCTCGGCCGCAACCCGGTGCTGGAGTGCCTGCGTGCCGGTGTCCCAGCGATCGCGCTGTACGTGGCGCTGGGCACCGAAGCTGACGAGCGGCTCACCGAATCCGTCTCCCGCGCAGCAGATTTGGGCATATCGATCCTGGAGGTGCCGCGCGCCGACCTGGATCGCATGACCAGCAACCACCTGCATCAGGGCATCGCGTTGCAGGTGCCACCGTACAACTACGCCCATCCCGACGACCTGCTGGCAGCCGCTCTGGACACACCGCCCGCGTTGCTGGTTGCCTTGGACAACATCTCCGACCCACGCAACCTCGGCGCCATCGTCCGCTCGGTGGCGGCATTCGGCGGCCATGGCGTGCTGATCCCGCAGCGACGTTCAGCTTCGGTGACGGCGGTGGCCTGGCGCACCAGCGCCGGGGCCGCAGCCCGCATCCCGGTAGCGCGTGCCACCAATCTCACCAGAACACTTAAGGATTGGGCCGACCGTGGACTACGGGTGATCGGACTCGACTCCGGGGGTGACACGGTGATTGACGATCTGGACGGCACCGACCCTCTGGTGGTCGTCGTCGGCTCGGAAGGCAAAGGGCTGTCGCGGTTGGTGCGGCAGACCTGCGACGAGGTGGTGTCCATCCCGATGGCCGGAGAGACCGAATCGCTGAATGCCTCGGTGGCCGCCGGGGTAGTACTTGCCGAAATCGTCCGCCAGCGAAGGGGTTAACCCCTTTGGCCGAGCAGACGCAAAAGCCCCCGACACGCCGACGGTTTGGGGGCTTTTGCGACTGCTCGCGAATATTCGTCGCGCTGCTGGCGCTGACCCTGCTTCTGGCATCGCCAGCCGATGCGCAGGCATCGGGCTTTGATTTGCAGGCGCACCGCGGCGGGCGCGGCGAGACAATCGAAGAGTCGCTGCGGGCCTTCGCCAAGTCACTCGAGTTGGGCATCAGCACTTTGGAACTCGATATTGGGATCACCAAGGACGGCCAGCCGCTGGTATGGCACGACCCGACGATCCAGGCCGACAAGTGCGCCGACACCGCGCCGGCGTTCGCCGGCGACCCGGCGTATCCCTATGTCGGCAAGCTGGTGTACGAGCTCACGCTGGTGCAGATCCGCACGCTCGATTGCGGCAAGCGGCTCGCCGAGTTCCCAGACGCCGAAGTGGTGCGCGGCAACAAGATTGCGACCTTGCCGCAGGTCTTCGCGCTCGCCGACTCCTATCACGCCGACGTGCGTTACAACGTCGAAACCAAGGTGGAAGCTAATCACCCAGGCGCGTCGGCGGAGCCGCAACAGTTCGTCGACGTGATACTCGACGCGGTCAGGGCAGCCGGTAAGGCCGACCGGGTCGAGATTCAGAGCTTCGACTGGCGAACCCTGCCCATGGTGCACCGGGTGGAGCCCGCAATCCCATTGGTGGCCTTATACAACGAGGAGACCTGGGCGCCGGGTTCGCCCTGGCTGAATGGGATCGACGCCACCGTGGTCGGCGACCCGATGATCGGTGCGCTGATAGTGGGCGCCAACATCGTCTCGCCCCGGTATCAGTTGGTCACCGGTAGGCCTTATGTCGATCATGCACATTCGTTGGGACTTAAGGTGATTCCGTGGACCGTTAACGACGCCGACGCCATGCGAGATCAGATTGCCAACGGCGTCGACGGCATCATCACCGACTTCCCGACGCTGTTGCGCGGCGTGCTGGCCGGACTCGGCTTGCCGCTGCCGCCGGCGTATCACCGGGGTTAGCGCCCGTCAGGGCATCGCATCCGCGAAGTCGATATGCCCCTCGAAGTCCAGCGATTTCGCCAGGTCGCGGTAGCGATCGCGGAAGTCCGCATACGCCGCGGCATCTCCGCGAGCCCCGGTCAGCAGAGCGCGGAGCCGCAGCAAGATGATGTCGCGCAAAGCAAAGTCTTCATCGGTCCGCGTCGCCGCTAATCGCTCGGTTGCGGCCTCGGCTTCCGCTAAGTCACCGTCGGCCCCGCGGTCGAGCAGAGTCTCCACCAGGACACCCGTCGTTACGATGCCCCAGCCCAGCAGCTGCCCCTGACGGACCACATTTTCAGCAACGTCGCGCATGCGCGGTATCGCGCGGTCGTGGTCGCCGCGTCGAGCCATTTCACGTGCCAAATAGACCTCGACAACCGGCAAATCGCCCAGGTGGTGTCGATCGCGCAGGAACACGTCGCGGACGTTGGTCAAGACCTGCTCTCCGCGGCCGCGTTCGGCAAGTGTTGGGCGGTGCACCAGCGCAATGCCCAGGGTCACCTGCGCGTGGGCCAACGCGAAATCGTCGCCGGATCGTTCTGCGGCTTGCAGGGCCTCCTCGATCTGGTGCATAACGAAGTCGTTGGTTCTCAGCACTCCCGTAGGAATGGTGGTGCCGTAGGCGTAGGTGACGGATGCGGCGTAGGTCAAGGGGTCGGCGTCGCGGGCCATGGCTACGCCGTCCCGCAGGTCGCCGCGCCATCCGGGGCGACCGAGGGTATACCGGCCGAGGGCACGGCTCGTGAGGGCGAGGGCTAAAGGAGAGCCGTGGATGAAGCTGCCTTTCGACGAGTCACCGTCGGCCAGCTCAACCACTCTTTGCGACCAGAGCAGCACGTCACCATACTCGGCGGCCTCCATCTTCGCGTAGATCGGCCCGGCGGACAGGCCCACAGTCAGGGCCGGATCGTCGACCGACTCGATGAGCTTCCAGGCTTCGGCTGCCAGCTGGGAGGCGTCGCGCACCCGGCCTTGGTAGGCATGGTCAGCCAACCGCCCCACCATCGCGATGGCCAATGACGCCTTGTCGCCAACGGCAGTGCACAGCTCGCGCAATTCCTCGAACCGGGCGGCACCCACATTTGCGCTAACGCGAAAGGCGGTACCACACAACATGGTTCGCGGAGCAATCTGCATGCCCGTCCAGTTTGGGTCGCCGCCGGGTAGTGCATCGGCGATGTTCGTGGCACGTTCCCAGCTGAGTCGCGCGGCTGCGATGTCGCGGTTGGTCGCCCACGTCGCCGCCCGCATGTGCCAGCCGTAGGCCGCGTGCAGATCACCCGCGGCTTCCAAATGTTCGGCGATCAGTGCGGCATTCTGGTCGGCCGATTCCGGCTCCCCGGCTTCTATCCCAGCCGCCAGCCGACGGTGCAGGCGCGCACGGTCCGATCTCAGTTGCGATTCGTAGGCCACCGTGCGGATCAGCGGATGGCGGAACGCATACTCCGCGCGCGGGCTGAACCGCACCTGGTCGACGAGCTCCGCGGCGATCAGCTCATCGCGGACCGGATCGACCTCCAGGCTGGCCAGCAGCTCGGGGCTGAAGCGATGTCCGACGACTGCCGCGGCGGCGAGCGTGCGTTTGGCCGCCGCGGTAAGCCTGTCGACGCGCGCGGCGATGGTCGCCTGCAACGTGGCCGGCACCTTGACGTCTGCCGCATTGGCGCGGCACGCATAGCCGCCGCGCTGACCGACCAGCACGCCGCGCTCGGCGAGATCACGGGTGATTTCCTCGGCGAAGAACGGGTTGCCGGCGGCGCGCTCGGCGATGATGTTGCCGATCCGGCCAACGGACGGGTCGTCCCCCAAAAGCTCGGTGACTAGCGCGGAGGTTTCCGAATCGCTCAGCGGTGCCAGGGCGATAGTCTGCGCACCGGCGACATGGGCCAGGGTCCCGCGATATTCGGGGCGATAGGTGATCACTACCAAGGAGCGGGTGTGCGGGATCACCGCGAGGAAGTCGGCGATCATGGATTCGCTGACCTCGTCGATCCAGTGTGAGTCTTCCACGACGAACACCGCCGGGTCGGCGCGGGCCAGCTGAGCCGAGTTGATCAACGCGGTCAACCGCCGTCGCCGAGCATCGGGGTCGATCTTGGGCAACTGCAGCTCGGGATCCGCGATGCCTACCAGGTCATCGAGCAGCAACAGGTCCTCTGGATCAGCGTCGGGAAACTGCTCCCGGACCTGTGCGCGCGCCGTCGCATCGTCCGGGCCGCTGAGCTGGCCGGTCGCGCGCAGCAGACGCGCCACCGCATGAAATGGGACGTCAGCGGCATGCGACTCGCAGAAGGTGGAAAAGACTTCAACCCCAAGGATTTTCGCAAAACTAGCGGCTTCAGCGGTCAACCGCGTCTTGCCGATCCCCGGTGGGCCGACCACGGTAACCACGGTGCCGCGACTGGCCATGGCGCGCTCTAGCATCGCGGTCAGCGTGGCCAACTCCCAGTCACGGCCCACCAACGTCGATTCTGAAACACCTGTCCGTTGGGCCGCGACGCTGAGCAGCCGCCGCGCCGGCACGGGGTCGTCCGCGCCCTTGATGCGCATTAGCTGCGGCTCTCCGAGCGCGGCTATGCCTTCGACCAGCCGCGCGGTGGAGTCACTGAGCATCACCGCCCCGGGTGCCGCCACCGACTCCATCCGCTGAGCCATCCCCACCTGCTCACCGATGGCGGTGTAACCCAAGGCAGCGGAACCGATCTCGCCGGCGATCACCTGACCGGAGTTCAAACCCACACGCAGACCTAGGTCGAGACCGTCGCGAGCGGCGACGTCCCCCGACAGGCGAGTGACCTCCTCTTGGATGTCGAGCGCCGCCAGGCACGCGCGCAGCGCATGGTCCTCCAACGCCGCGGGCGCGCCGAACACCGCCATGATGCCGTCGCCGGTGAACTTGTCCACCGTGCCGCCGTACCGTTGCACGACGGCCGCCGCGCGCGTGACGAGTTCGGCCATGATCTCGCGCAACCGTTCCGCACCCAGCGCGGCCGCGAGGTCCATCGAGTGAACGACGTCGGCGAACAACACCGTCGCCTGTTTGTACTCGGCCGGCGCGCCAGACACCGAAGTGCCGCATTCGTCACAGAACTTCGCGCTCGGCCGCAGTTCGGCAGAGCACCTGGGGCAGGCCAATGCGGCCGTCATGCGCCCCACAATAGGGCGCTCACCAGCTCAAAATGACGCTATCGGCCGCATCCGCCGGTTCAAATGAGCGCGCCGCCGGCCCGAACGCCGGCTGTTCGGTCACGCTGGTCGATCGGTCGGGGCGTCTGCGGAAGTTCGCCCGCGCGGCCCGCGACACGATGCCGGGATGCAGCAGCCGCGTTACGGGGTCGACGAGTGCGGTCACCCGCATGAATTGACTCATTACGTCCGTATCCGTCTCGGCCGCTGTGAGCACGCGATCCACATACCCGTTGAACAGCCGCGCGAGTAGCGTTGGGGTGCCTTGGATTTCGGGCAGGAGGAGGTCAGGCGTGGTCGATAGCTGCCAGGCCTGGCGAATCGGTGCGGCGGCGGCGCGGAAGAAGCGCCGAGCCAATGCCTCGGTGCCGCGGGACAGGCAGTCGCGCAGCGCCAGCGCCTCGACCGCGGCCACCGTCATGCCTTGGCCGTAGATCGGGTTGAAGCTGCAGATCGCGTCGCCGACGACCAGCAGACCGTCGGGGAACTGCCGCATCTTGTCGTAGCGCCGCCAGCGACTGAACGGCGTCCGGTGCCGCACCGGGTCGCCGACGGGCTCGGCGTCCCGCACGGCGGCGAGCAGATGAGCCGGGGCGCAGTCCTCCACGAACTCGCACATCGCCGCCAGCGCGGGCGGCGCCTCGTGCCCGGCCATGCCCATCACCGTGAACAGCCAGGTGTCGTTCTCGCAGTGGAGAAGGCCGACCCCTCGCGGCCTGCCCGGCACGATCCCGACCAAGAACCCGAACTCGTGTGGCGCATCGCTGGTGATGTGCAGCAGCTGGCTCGCGTAGGCCAGCTGCACCACTACCCGATCCTCGCGGGGGCGCTCGTAACCGAGGCTGTCCAGCCACGTCGGTGTGCGAGCCCCGCGGCCGGTGGCATCGATGACCAGGTCGGCGTCCAGCATGGCAGGCTCGCCGGTGCGGCTGCTGACCACGCGCGCCCCGGTGACGCGGCGGTGGTCGGGCGTCGACGTCAACCCGACGATGTAGTGCTCGTCGAGGAGCTTGACGTTGGGAAGGTCGCGCAGACGCGTGCGCACGTGATCCTCCAGGAACGGACGCGTCGCGCTGTAGGCGGTGACGGAGGGGGCGCTGCCGGTGCGGGTCAACAGGTGCCCGCCCACGTCGTAGTACAGCTGCGACAGATCTTGCCCGTCGAAGTGCTGTGCGCCGTCGTCGACCAACTCGTCCAACACACCGGGGAACATCTCCTCGATCACCTGGGCGCCCCGGGCGAGCAGGGCATGCAGGTGCCGCCCTTGCGGCACGCCCCGGCGGGCGGCGGCGGTGTCGGGCAGCGGGTCGCGCTCCACGACGGTGACGGTGTCGAAGAAGTCGGCAAGCGACCGCGCGGCCAACAGACCGGCCATGCTCGCCCCCAACACCACCGCGTGATTTCCGATCCTGGCCATCCCCACACCACCTTTCGATAGTTCGCTAGCTGACAAAAGCCATGCTCACCGCGGACCGTGGGGCGTCGACAGCGTAGTGAAGTACGCAACCTGCGCGCGGATGGCCCGGCGGCGAGTCCCCCTGACGTCCGCTTCGGTCAAATTCGAGTAGGCGATTACTCATGTCCACCGGCATGAGCGGGCCTTAACGTGCCTGCAGCAGCCAACCCACGCCTCGGCGTTTGAACGAGAAAAAAACAGAACAATGAAGTAGGTAGTGGCATGGACCTATCGGTTGAACGGCACCGCGGCCGAAAACGACGAGACCCTTCGACGGGGCTTGGCCGCTTACTCGAAGTGGTCGCCGCCGCAGAGCACCACATACCACCAGTTCGTCGGCCGCGTCGACGGCGGCGGCGGCTTCGCGGTGGTGGAAACCGACAATCCGGCCGATTTGGTCGAGACCACAAGCCAATTCGCCACCATCCTGGATTACCAGATCTTTCCCGTCCTCGACATCGCCGAAGCCGCGCGGGCGCTGCAGCGGGGCGTCGAGTTCAGGGAAGCGGTCGTGTAGCACCGGGGGCCACCGCGCGGCTAGGAGCCGAACAGTCGCACCGACGCCCGCAGCGACAGCACTGCGACAACGAGTGAGACGGGCACGGTGCACAGCCCGAGTCGGGTGTATTCGCCGACGCCGGCCTCGACGTCATGCTGGCGGAGCACACGACGCCACAACAGATTGGACAATGAGCCGACGTAGGTCAGATTGGGGCCGATGTTGACCCCGATCAGCACCGCGAGGATGGCCACCGGACCCCCCGGCGCAACCAGCGGCAGCAGCACCAGGGTGGCGGGCAGATTGTTGACGACGTTGGCCAACAGGGCGGCGATGACGGCGATCGCGAGCAATGCCGGAAGCCCAGAGCCGGACGGCAGCACGGCGGACATCGCGCGGTCCATTCCGCCCAGCATGACCGCCCGCACCACGACGCCCAACGCCAGCACGAACACCAGAAACGACACGTGCACCGAACGCGCGATGTCGGCCACCGAGGTGCGCCGGCGGCTCAGGCTGCGCACCGCCAGCACCGAAGCGCCGACGAGCGCCACCCAGGCCGGGGCGACCCCGACCGACTGGCCGAAGGCGAACCCCACCAGTGTCAGCCCGACCACCACCAACACGAACACCGGCGGCCGCGGCGCCGGCCCCACTTGCTCCGGGTCGGGCTGCACGCGTAAATCGCGGGCGAAAAACCACCGGAAGATCAGGTACAGCGTGGCCACCGCACCCAGCCATGGCACCGCCATCAGCACGGTGAACTTGGTGAACGAGATGCCGGCGGTGTGAAATGCCAGCAGGTTGGTCAAATTCGACACCGGCAGCAGCAGTGAGGCGCCGTTGGCCAGATGGGCGGTGGCATACGCGTAGGGCCGCACCGGCGTGCGGAGCCGGCGCACGGCGGAGAGCACCACCGGGGTCAGCAACACCACCGCCGCGTCCAGACTCAGCACGGCGGTGATCACAGAGGCGATGACGAACACCCGCCGCAGCAGCCCACCGGACCCGACGCGCCCCTGCGCTATCGCCGCGCCCGCCGCCTCGAACAGGCCCTCGTCGTCGCACAGCTTGGCCAGCACCAGCACCGCGCCCAAGAAAGCGACCACTCCGGAAAGCCCGGCCACCTCCTGCGCGGCCTGATGCACCGATATCGCGCCGACCGCCACCAGGATGAGCGCGGCCGGGACCGCGGCCACCGCCTCCGGCAAGCCTCGAGGGCGCACCACCGCAAACACCAGCACAACAGCAAGCAACAACAGCGCAGCGGTCAGCCCCAACGTCTAAACCGCTTCACATCCAAGGGTTTTCGCGCCGCCACACTGTCGGCATGTGCAGCGCGACGCCGTCGCGCGCGGCGAGCTCGTCGAGGATCCGGATGGACTCGTCTAAGTCGTCGCCCGCGTAGGGCAAGGCCCGCAGCGGTTTTGACAGCGGGCGAAAGAAGTCGTCCCAGTGGATCAGGATCACCCGTCGGGCCCCCACGGTGCGCACGGTCTCGGCCCAGTACTCGGTCACATATGATCGCGGCCGCAGGCCCAGCTGACCGACGGACAGGTAGACCGCTTCGGCGCGCTGGCCGGCCAGCACACCTTTGACAAAGCCGGCGCTGCCCTGGATGAGCAGCCGGCGGCCGGTCGGCCGGTGATGCACCAGCGTCGACCACGCCTCCCCGCAGCGGTACGCCGATGCCTTCACCGGCGGGGTCAGCGGCGCGCTGATCACCCCGGGAAACCGATCGGGTGGGCAGTGATGGGACTCCACCAGGGTGACGTCGTAGGAACCCAAGCGGATCGGTTCGCCACTGACCGCGACCACCAGCCGGGTTTCCGGCAGTCCGTAGCCCCGCCCGACATTGGCCGCCGACTGGCCGCCGACCAGCTGCGCGCCGGTGCGGTCGGCGACCAGTGCGCTGTCCAGCGCGTGGTCGATGTGGGTGTGTACCGGGATGACGGCCACCAGCCGAGACACTTTCGCCCGGGCGAGGCAGCCGTCGACACGCGCCGGTGACGGCGCCACCTTTCCGGCCGCGACCCGCAGCAGGCCGGGCCGGGAGAAGTAGCCGTCGGTCATCAGCGCGCCGGAGCCGTCGTCCACCAGCAGCGTCGCCACGCCCATCCACGTCACCGAAAGGGCACCGGGCTCGGCGGCCGGCGTGTCGAACTGATCCGCATACCGCGCAATGTCGGGGCGACCGAGCTTGGGGCGCATCAGCAGAATGCCTTGACATGGGCGCCGGCCGCGTTGAGGCGGTCGCGGATCGCGGCCGCGATCTGCACCGCTCCCGGCGAATCACTATGCACGCAAACCGATTCCACGCTGACCGAGATCCCGGTGCCGTCGATCGCGGTGAGCTGGCGCGAGTTGACCATGGTCAGCACGCGGTCGGCGATCGAGGCCGGATCGTGCAGCAGCGCACCCGGTTCGCGACGGGAAACCAGCCGCCCGTCCGGCTGGTAAGCGCGGTCGGCGAATGCTTCCGCCACCGTGCGCAGACCAATGCGGTAGGCCTCGTCGAAAAACGCCGAGCCGGCCATGCCCAACACCGGCAGCGTGACATCAACCATGCGTACCGCCGCCGCCACCGCGGCTGCCTGCTCGCGGTTGGTCACGATCGTGTTATACAGGGCCCCATGGGGTTTGACGTAGGACACCGTCGACCCGGCCGCGTGCGCGATCGCTTGCAGGGCGCCGATCTGATACACCACATCGGCAATCAGATCCTCGGCGGCGACGTCGATGAAGCGCCTGCCGAACCCGGCCAGGTCGCGGTAGCTGACCTGTGCTCCGATGCGTACCCCGCGCTCGGCGGCTGATCGGCACACCTGCAACAGCCCGGCGGGATCCCCCGCGTGGAAACCGCAGGCGACGTTGGCGCTGGTGACTATCCCGAGCATGGCGTCGTCGTTACCGAGGCGCCAAACGCCAAAGCCCTCGCCCAAGTCGGCGTTGAGGTCGATACCGGCCACCCGCCCAGCTTATGGGCCGCGCGAAGCTCAGGCGGAGACGTCCCGCCGATGCCCGAGCAGCCAGCAAAACAGATAGATCAGAAACGAAATGCTCGCGACGAAGACCGATACCGGGACACCGGGCGCCAGCGACAGCACGATCCCGCCGACGGCGGAGACCTCGGCGAACACTACCGAGGCCACTATCGCCGCGGCCGGCGAGGCCACCACCCGGGCGGCCGCGGCCGCCGGCGTGATCAACAGCGACATCACCAGCAGCGCCCCCACCACCTGCACCGCCTGGGCGGCCACCACACCGACCAGGGCGGCGAACACCACGCCCAGCCCGCGAACCGGCACCCCTCGGGCCGCGGCGACGTCGGGATCTACGGTGGCGAACAACAGTGGGCGGTAACACGTTGCCAGCACGGCGAGGACGAGCAGGCAAACCAGCGCCAGCACGGTCAGCCCGGTGTAGCCGACGCCGACGATCTGGCCGGTCAGCAACGCGAAACTGGTTGCGGTCCGTCCCGGGTAGAGGTGGATGAACAGTACCGCCAGGCCCAATCCGAAGGCCAGCACAACGCCGATGACCGAATCGCGTTCCCGGACCCGCCGACCCAGAACGCCGAACAGCGCGGCGGCCAGGGCGCTGCCGATCAGCGCGCCCACCCCCACTTGTAAGCCGACCAGCAGCGCGAACGCGGCCCCGGTCAGCGACAATTCGCTCGATCCGTGCACGGCGAACGACATCTGGCGCATCACGATGAAGGGCCCGATCAGCCCGGCTACCAGCCCCAGCAGGGCCGCCGCGAGCAGCGCTTGCTGGACGAAGTCGTGGCCGAGTAGGTGGGCGGTGATGCCGAAGGAGAACAGGTGTTGCAGCATGTCGGCGAGCCGGTGGTTCATCCGTCGCACCCGCCGTCCGGCGCGCCCACCACGACATAGCTGCCTTTGACCTTGACCACCTGGATATCCGCGCGATACAGCTCCGAGAGCGTCTCGCTGGTCATGACTTGATCGACCGTGCCGACCCGGAATCGACCATCGACCAGATACAGCACCCGATCCACGTACGGCAGAATCGCGTTGATCTCGTGGGTGACGAAGATGACCATGGTGCCGGCATCCCGGCGACGGCTGTCGATCAACGCCGATACCAGCTTGACGTTGGCCGGGTCCAGGGTCAGCAGCGGCTCGTCGCAGAGCAGCAGCATCGGATCACTGACGAGCGCTGCAGCGATGCGGATCCGTTGCAGCTCGCCGCCCGACATCTTGCCGACCCGGACATCCGCCAAGTGTTCGCCGTTGACCTGCCGCAGCGCGTGCCGCACGGCCGCGCGCCGGCGGGCCCGTTCGGCCGACCGGAGCGGGATGGCGCCCCAGCGCTGCCCGTCGATACCCAGCCGGACCATGTCGCGTCCCCGCAGCATCACATCGGCGTCCATCGGATGATGTTGCGGCACATAGCCAATGCGTCCACTGCAGGAGGTGATCGGCTTTCCGTCGACCAATGCGACACCGGCGCTCAATGCCAGCTGCCCGAGCAGCACCTTGAGCAACGACGTCTTGCCGCTGCCGTTGGGGCCGAGCACCGCGATGAACTCGCCGCGCGACGCCGACAGGTTGAGGTCGTCCCAGAGCACGCGGTCACCGAAGGCAAGCCGGGCGCCGCGCAGTGAAACGGTATCTGCGTGGCGGTCGACGGCCCGGGCCGGTTCGACGATCACGGTTGTACCGACCGGCTCGACTGCAGCGCGGTCAGCAGCTGATTGACGGTGTTGCGCTGCCAGGTCAGGTAGTCCTCGCCGTCCGGCAAAGTCTCGGTCACCTCGGTCACCGGTACACCCGCGCGCCGCGCAGCGCTTTCCACGCCATTGGTCGCCGACGTGGATGTCTGTGGGTTGACCACCACTGCCGAGACTTGATGGCGGTTGATCAGGTCGAGGACAAACGCCATGTCGGCCGGTGCCGGATCGGTTTCGTTCTCGTTGGCGGCGCTGAAGGCCGCCGGCGTGCGATTGACCAGTCCCGCCGCCGCCAGCATGTACTGCCCGACGGGTTCGGTCGCGATCACGCCGGTGTCCGGGTATGCGCCAGCAATGGCGTTTTCCATGCCGGTGATTTCATCGGCGCCCCGGCAGAACTGGGCGGCGTTGGCTCGGTAGTCGGCAGCATTGCCCGGGTCGATGGCTGCCATCCGGTGGGCGATGGCCAATGCGACCGCCTTGACGACGCCGAGGTTGTAGAACACGTGCTCGTTGGACGGTTGCTTTCCCGCGCCGGCGCTGGTGAGAAACGTGTAAGCATCCACCGCGTGGACGGCCGGATGCGCCGCCAGGACCTGCTCGACCCAGGGGTCGTAACCGCCGCCGTTGTAGACGACCAGGGCGGCATCGGTGATGGCGGCGGCGTCCGATGGGCTGGCTTGGTATGAGTGCGGGTCGACGTCGGCCCCACTGAGGATGGCGCTGACAGCGACATGGCGGCCGATGACGGCGCGCGCCACGCTGCCCCACACGTCCGTGGACGCCAGCACCGTGGCCGCGCGCGGATGCGCACCGCCGCAGGCGGTAAGCGCCAACACGACGACACCGGCCGAAAGCCAAGTCATCACCTTGACTACCGCCGTTCGTCTCCGAATGAGCGCCACGCGCATTGTCCTCCCACCGACCCCGTCAGTCGACCCTAATACTAATGAAAACCGTTTCCATTAGATAGTGACGACCCCCGGCTCCGCGTATGCAGGCATCCGGATGCGCTGTAGCGTCACCGAACGTGAGTCCCGCTCAGCGCCACCGTGCGACTCTGGCGTCGTTGGCGGCCGAACTGAAGGTTTCGCGCACCACGATTTCGAATGCCTTCAACCGGCCCGATCAGCTCTCCGCCGACCTGCGGGAACGAGTGTTCGCGACGGCGAAGCGGCTCGGTTACGCCGGACCTGACCCGGTGGCGCGATCATTGCGGACCCGCAAAGCGGGCGCGGTCGGTTTGGTGATGGCCGAACCGCTGACGTATTTCTTTTCCGACCCGGCGGCGCGCGACTTCGTGGCTGGAGTGGCGCAGTCGTGCGAGGAGCTCGGGCAGGGCCTGCTCCTGGTGGCCGTCGGGGCCAGCCGGAGCTTGGCGGACGGCACCGCTGCTGTGCTCGGCGCCGGGGTGGACGGGTTCGTCGTGTATTCGGTCTGCGACGACGACCCCTACCTGCAGGTCGTGCTGCAGCGACGCTTACGGATTGTGGTGGTTGACCAGCCTAAGGGCCTCTGCGGCGTGTCCCGGGTGGGCATCGACGACCGGGCAGCGATGCGCTTGCTCGCCGACTATGTGCTCGGTTTGGGGCATCGCGAGATCGGGTTGTTGACCATGCGGCTGGGCCGCGACCGCCGGCAAGGCCTGGTGGACGCCGAGCGGCTGCGCTCTCCCGCCTTCGACGTGCAGCGCGAACGCATCGTCGGCGTCTGGGAGGCGATGAAAGCCGCTGGGGTTGACCCCGATTCGCTGACCGTGGTGGAAAGCTGCGAGCACCTGCCGGAATCGGGCGGCAGCGCCGCCAAGGTGGCGCTGGAGGCCAATCCGCGGATCACCGCGCTGATGTGCACTGCGGACATACTGGCCCTGTCCGCCATGGATTACCTTCGCGCACATGGCATTTATGTGCCGGGCCAGATGACCGTCACCGGTTTCGACGGCGTGCCGGAGGCAATCAGTCGTGGGTTGACGACGGTGTCACAGCCGAGCTTGCAGAAAGGGCGCCGCGCGGGTGAACTGTTGCTGAAGCCACCCCGCTCAGGCCTGCCGGTGGTGGAGCTGTTGGACACCGAGTTGATCCGGGGCCGCACCGCCGGCCCGCCCGCCTAGCTGTCGCCGGAGTCCTGGTCGCCGATCAACAAGCGCACGGCCAGGTCCAACCGCTTGCTGACGTCCGTCGCCGAGGCTCGCCTGGTCAGCCATGCGAGCAGGTTGGACAACCAGACGTCGGAGATCACCCGGGCGATGTGGTACTGGTCCTCGGTGGGTTCGCCGTCGGCCATCGCACGCGCGAACATGCTGTCGATGAGCTTCTCGACCTGGTCGACCTCGCTGGCCGCCGACGCGTCGGCGAACACATAGGCACGCGTCATCGCCTCGGTGAGCAGCGGGTTGCGCTGCATTGCGCGGTTGAGCTTTCCCACCATGAAGTTCAGCCGCTGGAACGGCGTACCGCCGGCCATCGCCGAGCGGTCGGTTTTGGCATCGATGCGGCTGAACTCGCGGCCCAGGGCCGATACCAACAGGTGCACCTTCGACGGGAAGTACCGATACAGCGTGCCCACCGCCACGTCGGCGCGGTCGGCCACGGCGCGCATCTGGACCGCCTCGTAGCCACCCTTGGACGCGATGGCCATGGTGGCGTCCAGGATTCGCTTACGGCGTTCCCGCTGTGCCTCCGATCCGAGTTCGGACTCGGCGAGTACCGCCACGTTCATGACCTCGCGTGGCTGCGAGTCAGAGACGCGGCTCGAGTTGTCCCTCGAGTTGGCACTGGCGGGCATTCGACGGGTTGCTCCTGTTTCGGGCGGCTCGTCTGCAAACGATACGCATGTTGAGTGTGAATTTCCCACCTCCGTACCGTCGGGGCAACCCCGTGTGCTGCTGCGATGGCGTTCGACTTGACGGTCGATCACTGGCACCATTAGAACACGTTCTAGTCCCCGCCGGGGGTGGGTTGCGCAGCGGCCCGAGGCGCGTCGGACAATCATGAGCTAGGGGCCCTAACGCCCCCATGTCACCTCGAATCAAGGACTCGGAGGTCCCAAGGGTGGTAGCGACCGTCACAGACGAACAGTTCGCCGCGCGTTCCCTGGTGCGCGACTGGGCCCGAAATTCGACGTCGGGACCGGGCGGAACCACGGCCATCCGCGCGGTGGAGCAGGGCGATCCGGATGCCTGGCGGCCGGTCTTCGCCCGCCTCGCCGAGCTGGGCATTTTCGGTGTCGCCATCCGGGAGGAACACGGCGGGGCGGGCGGCAGCATCGAAGATCTGTGCGCGATGGTCGAGGAAGCCGCGAAGGCACTGGTGCCGGGGCCGGTTGCGACCACGGCGCTGGCCACTTTGGTCCTCGACGATCCCGACCTGCTGGCAGCGCTGGCCGCAGGCGAACGCGTCGGCGCGGTGGCGCTCGAGGGTGACGTGCACTTCGACGGCGCGACCGCGTCAGGCACCCTGCCGTGGGCACTGGGCGCCGCAGCGGGCGCCGTGCTCATCGTGCCCACCGACGAGAAGTTCCTACTGGTGGACGGCAACGGCGCAGGTGTACAGATCGAGCCACTGCAGGCCACCGACTTCTCCCGACCGTTGGCCCGGGTGGTGCTGAGTTCGGCGCCGGCCACCGTGATCGCCGCGTCGCAGCAGCGCGTCGAGGAACTGGCCGCTACCGTGCTGGCGGCTGAGGCGGCCGGCGTGACCCGGTGGTCGCTGGATACCGCCGTCGCCTACGCCAAGGTGCGCGAGCAGTTCGGCAAGCCGATCGGCAGCTTCCAGGCCGTCAAGCACCTGTGCGCGGAGATGCTGTGCCGCGCCGAGCAGGCCGAGGTGGCCGCCGCCGACGCCGCCCGCGCCGTGGCGGAATCCGACCCGGCCCAGTTTTCTATCGCGGCGGCCTTGGCCGCGAGCATCGGCATCGTCGCCGCGAAGGCCAATGTCAAAGACTGCATTCAGGTGCTCGGCGGCATCGGCTGCACGTGGGAGCACGACGCGCATCTCTACCTGCGCCGGGCGCACGCCATCGGCCGGTTTCTCGGTGGCGCCGAGCGCTGGCTGCGTCGTGTCACGGCACTGACTCAGGCCGGGGTGCGCCGCCGCCTGGGCATCGACATCAGCGACGTCGAGGAGTTGCGGCCGGAGATCGCCGCGACCGTCGCCCAGATCGCCGCGCTGCCCGAGGCCGAACGCCAGGCCGCGTTGGCGGAGGCGGGGCTGCAGGCGCCACACTGGCCGGCACCACACGGCCGGGGCGCGCCACCGGCCGAACAACTGCTGATCGATCAGGAGATGGCGGCGGCCGGCGTAGTGCGCCCAGACTTGGTGATCGGCTGGTGGGCGGCGCCGACGATTCTCGAGCACGGCACCCCGGAGCAGATCGAGCGCTTTGTGCCAGCCACCCTGCGCGGCGAATTCCTTTGGTGCCAGCTATTTTCCGAGCCGGGAGCCGGCTCGGACCTGGCGTCGCTGCGCACCAAGGCGGTGCGGACAGACGGCGGCTGGCTGCTGACCGGACAGAAGGTGTGGACATCCGCCGCACACAAGGCGCGGTGGGGCGTGTGCTTGGCGCGCACCGATCCGGACGCGCCGAAACACAAAGGCATCACCTACTTCTTGGTGCAGATGAGCTCACCGGGCATTGAAATCCGCCCGCTGCGCGAGATCACCGGCGACTCCTTGTTCAACGAAGTCTTCCTGGACAACGTTTTCGTCCCCGACGAGATGGTGGTCGGTGACGTAAACGACGGATGGCGGCTGGCGCGCACCACGCTGGCCAACGAGCGGGTCGCGATGGCCACCGGGACCGCGCTGGGCAATCCGATGGAAGAACTGCTCAAGGTGCTGGCGCAGATGGACCTCGACGCTGCCCAGCAGGACCGGCTGGGACGGCTCATCGTCATTGCTCAAACCGGCGCGCTGCTGGACCAGCGCATCGTGCAGCTCGCGGTGGGCGGCCAAGACCCCGGGGCGCAGTCCAGCGTGCGCAAGCTCATCGGCGTGCGCTACCGGCAGGCGCTGGCCGAATACATGATGGATGTGTCCGAAGGCGGCGGACTGGTCCGCAATCAGGCGGTGTTCGACTTCCTGAACACCCGCTGCCTCACGATCGCCGGCGGTACCGAGCAGATTCTGCTCACCGTCGCCGCCGAGCGTCTGCTCGGGTTGCCCCGCTAGGGGAGATCGCGGCGAGATTGCCACCATGGTCGTGTCTTACCGGCAATGCACAACCATGGCGGCAATTTCGGTGACGGCGCCCGTGCGGAAAGTGTCTTTTGGCCATGCAGGCCGTGACTTGTGGCTGCTGACCGAGCCGGCCGGTGCTCCTAGCGTTGGCTAGGTGAGTCCTAACGACCTCATTGCGATCGTCGTCGCCGCCTTCGTGGCCATGCTGTTGTTGGCTGCCTCGATCCGGATAGTCCAGCAGTATCAGCGAGGCGTGCACTTCCGCCTCGGCCGGGTGATCGGTGTTCGTGAACCCGGGCTGCGGTTCGTCATCCCGATCATCGATCGGCTGTTGCGGGTTTCGATGCGCATCGTGACCATGCCGATTCAATCGCAGGGCATCATCACTCGCGACAATGTCAGCGTCGACATCGCCGCGGTTGCGTACTTCCGTGTCATCGATGCTCGCAAGGCGGTGGTGGTCATCGAAAACGTTGACGCTGCCATCAATCAGATCGCCCAGACAACGCTGCGTAACGTCGTCGGGCAACACTCGCTCGACGAAGTCCTCGCCCAGACGGAGAAGATCAACGGAAGCATCCGCCAGATCCTCGACACCACCACGGTGGAATGGGGTGTCGAGGTCACCCTGGTCGAGCTCAAGGACATTCAGCTTCCCGACAGTATGAAGCGCGCGATGGCCCGCGAGGCAGAAGCCGAGCGGGAAAAGCGCGCCAAAATAATTGCGGCAGAAGGTGAAGCGCGTGCTGCGGCGGCCCTCGGCGAGGCATCGGACACCATGATGGCGCACCCACTCGCGTTGCAGCTGCGTAATCTGCAGACATTGCTCGAACTCGGGGTGGAGAAGAACACCACCATCGTTTTCCCCGCCCCATTGATGAGCGCGATCGGTGAGCTCACCGGCTTTGTCACCCGCGAGTTGAGCAGCGCGAAAACGACTGGTCTCAACGGCATGCCCGAGGAGAAGCGCTCACCCGTCTCCGCTTCGAGCTGACCCGAAGTGGTACTGCAGCCCTCGGCCGAGTCGTCGTATCGGTGTGATACGGAACAAGACCTGCGTCCATCGCCAGTACATCGGCGAGTAGCGCCGCTTGATCTCGTCCGCATCAGCGACCCACCATTCGCAGTCGAACACCACTCCGGGCACGGCCCTTTCGAGTTCGCGCGGGTCGCCGATGCTCCAATCAAGCTGCGCACCTGAGGCTTTCACCGGAGGGTAGCGCTGCAGCATCCACACTCCCGTGGGGCTGTAGCCATCGAAAAGCATTTCACCCGCTGGGAAATGCGCCACGATGCGACGCAGCATCGCCAAGCCGTCGGCGCGGCGCAGGTACGGCGTCAACCCCTCGCCGACCACCAAGACCGGCTTGTCATCGGGAATCGCGTCGAGCAGTCCCGGGTCGGTCACCGAGGCACCGACGACCTGCACGCCGGCCCGCGGCGGAAACAGCCGTCGCCGCAACGCGATGATGTCGGGCAGGTCGATGTCGTACCAGTCGACGGTGGGCGGCGGGTCGACCCGGTATGCGCGGGTGTCCAACCCGCAGCCGAGATGGAGTACGACGCAATCCGGATGGTTGTCGAGGAATAGAAGCACCCTACGGTCGTAAGCCTTGGACCGTCGCGCGCAGGACTGTTGATCGCGACGGCGCATCCGCAGCTTGCTGAAGTCGTAGTCGATGAGCCGCACGGCGCGATCTGCTTCCCGATCGGCGAGGATCGAATTCGGGCGACGGCTCTCGAGAGCTTTGCCGTAGAGGGTGACCAGTGCGGTCTGCTCTGTGCCGGTGAGATTGACCTTGATCACGTCGACCCGTTCTTGAACGCGGCCTGGAAAAGGTATGCGGCGGATTTGCGCAGGTGGTCCCGCACCTGCTCACGCCGCACAGCTGGCACACGAGCCTCCGAGCATCCAGTGCCGGACAATCCAGACAGCCGTGTCATCAATTCTGGTGGTCCACCCGAAGGAGCGAACTGATTTCACACACAAGAGAAGCCATTCGTCGTGCGGTGGTCGTCGGTGTTCCGGTAGCTGTGCCTGTCAGTATGTTCGTCGTCTTCTTGGCGCTACGCCGATGGCTAGATGACTGATTCCAAGGGGTGTTACTGGTGTGGCTGCTGTGATTTTAGGGTGAGGGTGTCCAGGATCGGCGTTGGATACCCAACTCGAGCCTGGAGGCCCTTGTGGACGCCGATCTGGACACCCTCGCGACCGCACTCTATGTGA
>Ga0335069_10000913_pt1 | contig 47464 bp, 49 predicted proteins | sample Lox_Sample_11_FD_206714 | JGI IMG/M metagenome (GOLD analysis project Ga0335069, IMG submission 206714) | Soil microbial communities from Loxahatchee National Wildlife Refuge, Florida, United States - Lox_Sample_1.1 | ecosystem: Environmental > Terrestrial > Soil > Wetlands | place: USA... | reverse complement strand
TGTAGTCCTTCGCGCGCAGGCGCGGGATCTCCGGCGCGCTCGGCTCGTCGTCGTCCTCGACGCGCTTGGGGCGTCGCCCGCTGAAGGGCGCGTGCAGGTCGACGAGGTTCTCGAGGCTCAGGCAGTGGTCGAGGTACTCCTCGACGCGGTTGATCCCGTGGCGCGCCACGACGCGGCGGATGCGCGCGCCGTGGTTGGCCATCTTGTCGATCCAGCGGCGATTCGGGTCGTAGGTCGACGGGCGCTTGACCGGGTCGACCGTGCGTCCGCCCGTATCGAGGTCGCTCGATCGGAAGCAGTAGTTGTTCTTGAAGAAGTCGACGTGGCCATAAACGTGCGCCATGACGAGCTTCTGATCGACGAGCGAGTTGCCTTCGAGGAGGTACGCGTACGAAGGGTTGTTGTTGATGACCATCTCGTAGATCTTCGAGAGGCCGTACTCGTAGCTCTTGGCCAGACGCTCGTACTCCATGCCGAAGCGCCAGTGCGGGTAGCGGTTCGGGAAGCCGCCGTACGCCGCGATCTCGTTCATCTGGTCGTAGGTGAGGATCTCGAAGACCGTGGGGAAGAAGTCGAGCCCCGCGCCCGCGGCGAGCTTTTCTATCCGGTTCTGCTCCTCCCGGAGGTACGCCGGAAGCGCCGTTTTCAGCGCGAACTCGCTCATGAATCCCAGCTTAGCGTGGAAGGTCGCACGACGTCAGCGTACGCTTAGGCTCATGCGGACTGGGGCCCGCATCGCCGTCGTTCTGGGCCTGATCGGTCCGGTGGCGGTCGGGTGTGCGTCGATCGCAGGCATCGAGGACCTCTCGCTGACTGGTTCGCCCGACGCGTCGGACGAGTCGCAGCCTTCGGGCGATGCGACGATGGACGCCAGCGGGAGCAGCAGCGGGTCGAGCAGCAGCAGCGGAAGCGGCGGCGACGCCAAGAGCGACACGAGCTCACCCGTCGATGGGGGAAGCTGCACGCCAGGGCAGATCCGTTGCTCGGGCAACGGGGTGCAGACGTGCGGAGGCGACGGCATGTGGGCCGCTCCCCAGGCGTGCGTGGACCAGACGTGTCTCGCAGGCGCTTGCGTCGGAATGTGCGCACCGGGCCAGACGCACCCCGTCCCGTGCGGCAACTGCGGGATGGACACCCAAACGTGCACGTCGGCCGGCTCCTGGCAGAGCAGCGGCAACTGCTCCGGTGAGGGCGCGTGCGTCCCGACGACCACGCAGGGGTGCAACACGTACGGCACGCAGACCTGCACCGCGAGCTGCACGTGGGGCGCTTGCTCGTGCCCGTCCACCCCCGCATGCACACCGGGCCAGGCGCAATGCGCCTCGGGTGGCGTCGAGACGTGCGGCGCGTGCGGGCAGTACGGAAGCGCCGTGGCGTGCGGGAGCGGCACCTGCGTCGGCGGGATGTGCAGCGGGTCGTGCACCCCGGGGCAGAAGCAGTGCTCCGGCAACAGCGCGCAGACCTGCAACACGAGCGGCATGTGGCAGACGACGTCGGCCTGCCCGAGCCAGACGTGCATCAACGGTACGTGCACCGGCGTGTGCGCTCCCGGTCAGACGGATCCCGTGTCGTGCGGCAACTGCGGCACCGACACACAGACGTGCGACGCGACCGGCAACTGGAAGTCGAGCGGCAGCTGCAACGGGCAAGGCGTGTGCACTCCGCAAGCGACCATGCAGTGCAACACGTACGGAACGGAGACGTGCAGCTCGAGCTGCGCATGGGGCGCCTGCACGTGCACCTCGACGCCGGTGTGCACTCCTGGGGCGCACCAGTGCTCGGGCAACGGCGTGCAGACATGCAGTCAGTGCGGCCAGTGGGGCAGCCCCGTCTCGTGCGGCACCGGCATGACGTGCACGGGCGGGGGCACCTGCGTGAACACGGGGACGGACTGCCCGGGGAACTTCCTCTTGTGCGACGGATTCGAGAGCGGATCCATCGACACGACGACGAAGTGGGAGTCACCGGACTGCCCGTCGCCGAACGCCATGAGCGTCGGCAGCGTGGCTCACTCGGGCTCTCACTCGCTCCACGTCGCGATGCAGCAGGTGAGCAGCACGGCATACGAGACCTGCACCCTCAAGACGCAGCAGTCCTCCATCTTCTCGGCGACGCCGATGTACTTCCGGGCCTGGGTCTACTTCCAGAGCCTCATTCCCGGGACGGACAACACGCTGATCATCACGACGCCTTCGAGCGCCAACGGTCAGAGCGCGTCGGGAGGCATGGGAATCAACGCGGTCGGCGATTTCATCGCGGGCCAGTCCAACAGCGGCGCCGACTACGAGAAGACCTCGACGACGCAGTTCATCGTCACGAACACCTGGACGTGCATCGAGCTCGGGATCAACACGAACTACAGCACCTACCCGAACGGGCTCCTCCAGGCCTACGACACCACCAGCGGAACTCCGGACCTCACGGGCAATGCGAACCTGCAGTCGCTCGTCTCGGCCCTGTTTGGCTTGACGTACAACGGCCCGGCGGCCCCGACGGATCTCTACATCGACGACATCGCCATTTCGAACTCGTACGTCGGCTGCAGCCAGTAGCGGCCCCCTTCGCGAGCACCGGTCCGGGGGGGTGATACGATGGTCTCCGATGGCCGGGGAGGCGCTGGGCAGCCCGGTACGGAGGGTGGGGCGCTACGCGCTCTATCGCGAGATCGCCTCGGGCGGCATGGCGACGGTGTTCGTCGGCCGGCAGCAAGGGCAGGCGGGCTTCGCTCGCACCGTCGCCATCAAGCGGCTGCATCCTCAGTTCGCGAAGGAGCCGGACTTCGTCGCGATGTTCCTCGACGAGGCGCGGCTCGCGGCGCGCATCCGGCATCCCAACGTGGTGCCGACACTCGACGTCGTCGCCACCGAAGGGGAGCTCTTTCTCGTCATGGAGTTCGTGCAGGGCGAGTCGCTCTCGCGGCTGATGCGGGCGAGTCGCCAGCGCAAGGAGAACCCGCCGACGCGCGTCGTGGCGGCCATCATGGCCGACGTGCTGCACGGGCTTCACGCAGCGCACGAGGCGACGAGTGAGAAGGGCGAGCCGCTCGGGCTCGTGCACTGTGACGTCTCCCCGCACAACGTGCTCGTGGGCGCCGACGGCGTCTCGCGCGTGGTGGACTTCGGCGTCGCAAAGGCCGCCGGCAGGATCCAGACGACGCGAGAGGGACAGATCAAGGGCAAGATCGCTTACATGGCGCCCGAGCAGATCACGGGCGTCGTGTCGCGCAGGAGCGACGTGTATGCGGCCTCGGTCGTGCTCTGGGAGGTGCTGACGGGGAAGCGGCTGTTCGCCGGCGAGAACGAAGCGGTCGTTCTCAACCAGGTGCTCAACGCACAGGTGACTCCGCCCTCGCAGCTCGTCGAGGGGCTCGATCCGGCGTGGGACGAGATCATCATGAAGGGCCTGGAGCGAGAGGAACCGAAGCGCTGGGAGACCGCGCGCGAGATGGCCGTGGCGATCGAGACGCGGCTGCAGCTCGCGCGTGCGACGCAGGTCGCGGAATGGGTGGAATCGCTCGCCGGCGATTCGCTCGCGAAGCGTGCGGCCGACGTCACGTCCATCGAGAGCGCGTCCGACATCGAGGCGGTGCCGGCCCTGCAGCAAGACTCCGGTGTCTCGCCGACCGTGGCCGAGCCCCCGCCGGCGACGCCGCCGGCCGCGGTCGCGGCGGAGTCGACCGCGTCACGCATCGGCGCCGTGTCGCGACCGCTCGATCTCGCTCCGCTGGAGCATCGACGACCGTCACGCGCCGTCATCGCGGTTGGCGTCGTCGCGGTCGTGGGCATGGTCCTGCTCGCATGGTTCGTGGGCACGCGGCAGTCGGTGCAGTCGCCGGAGGCGCCCGCTGCTTCGGCAGCCGCCGTCGAGGTCCCAGCGCCGCCCCCACCGACCGTCGATCCGTCCGTCGTCCCCTCGGTCTCTGCGTCCGCCTCTCCGGCTCCGGTCCCCAGCGCGTCGGCCGTATCGAGTGCCGCTGCGCCGCATACGCACAGACCGACGCGCCCCCGGCCCACCAGCAGTGTCCCCAGCCTCGGAGACGTCCTTGACACGCGTCACTGATCGCCGCGCTCTGACGTGCACCGCGGTGCTGCTCTCGGCCGCGATGTCGCACGCCGCCCGGGCGCAGAGCGCAGCGCCCACGACACGTGCCGAGTCGCTGTTCGCGCAAGGCAAGCAGGCGTTGGAGGCCAACGACTTCGCGCATGCGTGCCCGCTGCTGCAGGAGAGCTACGGGATCGATCCGGCCCTGGGGACGCTCCTGGCACTGGCCGTTTGCCACGAAGGAGTCGGGCGCACTGCGACGGCGTGGCGGGAGTTCCGGACGGCTGCAGACGGCGCGGCGAGGGAGGGGCGCACCGACCGTGAGCGTTTCGCCCAGGCCCACATCACGAAGCTGGAGGCGCATCTCTCGAAGCTCACGGTCGCCGTCTCGAGCGACTCGCCTCCGGGCCTCGTCGTCGAGGTCGACGGGACTGCGTTGCCCGTGGACCAGTGGGGCACGGAGCAAGTCATCGACCCGGGACACCACGTCATCGCGGCGCATGCTCCCCGGAGGCAGCCCTGGTCGGGTGCCGCCGACATCGGTCCCGAGCACGATGCGCAGACAGTCACGGTCGGCGCTCTCGTTCCCGACGCCTCCGACGCCGTCGCATCGCCGCCGCCCGCGAGCGACGTGACGCAGGCTCCCGCGCCCGACGCATCCACCCCCGGGACCTGGAAGCGACCCGCAGGATGGATCGTCGGCGGCGCAGGCCTCGCCGCCGTCGGTGTCGGCGCCGTTTTCGGCGTCATGGCGATCACCAAGAGCAGCGACGCCAAGTCGAAGTGCTCTCAATCGAGCTGCACCGACTCGGCGGCCGTGAGCGAGAACCAGGATGCGAAGACGTCAGCCACCATCGCCGACGTCGCAATCGGCGCCGGTCTCGTCGCCGTCGCCGTGGGCGCCTGGTTCCTGTTCACCGCGCCCCCCGCTTCGAGCGCGACGTCCGCGCTGCCGATCACGCCTTTCGTGGGCCGCGAGCAGGCGGGCATCGCGCTCATCCGAGCATGGTGAGGCGCCCGGGCCGTCGTCTCGAGTCTCTGTTACGGTGTCCGATCGATGCGGCTGCGCAGGAGGGGCGTCGGGATCGGTGCCAGTGCGGCGCTCCTGGCGACGGCGTTCGCGTGCCGCCAGATCGTCGGCATCGGCGACGAACCTCCCGGGTCCACGACCACGCAGCCCGACGCGCAGGGCGACTCGCTCGCTTCGCAGCTCGATTACACGGGCGCGTGCGGACGGTGTCTCGTCGACAACTGCGCCGCCGAAGGGACGAGGTGTCTGAACGCGACGCCATGCAAGGACTACATGTCGTGCCTGGGCGGCTGCGACGGCGGCGATCCGCAGTGCCGCGCGCAGTGCGGGGTCGATAACATCATCGGCGCGACCTACGATCCGGGCGTCGAGATCACCGAGCTCCGCGACTGCCTCGCGCAGAGCTGCGCCGCGCCCTGCAGCCTCGACGGGTGCGCAAACATCTTCTCCGACTACGTGTCTCCACCCGATGCGGCGCCGGCATGCGAGAGCTGCTTCTCTGCCGTATGCGGAACGTCTGCATCGTCGGACGCGGGGCCGCCGATCACGGACTACCAGGCCGGCATCCTCGCGCGCTGCCTGCTTGCATGCACGACGCCCGACTGCACCGAAGCGTGCGAAAACGGGGTCATCGACGGCTCCACCATCGTCATGTTGCCTGGAAGCTGTACCATCCCGTGCGCGTGGGGAGGCTACTGGGCTTGCGCCGGGAAGTCGTGGCCCGATCCCAGCGCCGCCTCTTGCTCGGTCGTGGCCCCCGTGGGGCCGAACGCCGTGGTGTCCGTCTGCACGAACTTCAACCCGAGTTGCGTTCCACCCTTCGCTCCCTCGGTGAGCGCGGACGACGCCGGCGTCGCGCGGGTGAGCGTCCAGACGGGTTCGGCGAGCCTCCCGCTGTTCTTGCGCATCGGGCCGGCGGGGGACGCCGGCGCCGCGGACTCCGGCAGCGCCATCGTGCCCGCGCTCTACTACTGGACCTTCCCGCTGACCCAAGCGCGGTGGGACGTTCCGTTCGGGCTCATCACGTACGACACACTCGCCACCCTCTTCGTAGGCGTTCAGTCCGCCGCGATGCCCGGACGGGGCCAGATGTACGTGCTCGTCTCGGATTGCCGTGGGACCCCTGCACCGAGCGTCGTCGTCGATCTTCCCGGCGTGCTGGGGGTCGAGAGCGGCGTGGCGCGTTACTACTGGGACCCCGCCGGGGTCCCCGCCACCAATCTCACCGAGACGTCTTCCAATTCCGCGGTGAGCTTGACGAACATCCCCCCTGGTCGGGTCCGTGTCACCGCCACTCCCAAGGGCTTCGCCCAACCGGTGGCCCAGGCCGACGTCCTCGTGAACGCCGACGAGATCACGTACGTCGATCTCGTGCCGACGCTGGATGAGTCGCCGTAGGAAGCCGGCACTCTCACACCGGCGAAGTCCAGTCGTCCACGGCGGTGACGCCGGCGTTGGGGGTCGTGAGCATCACGCTCCTCGCGCGGAGCGTCGCCGTGAAGGTCGGGGGCGCGCTTCCGACGGGCGGATCATTCGTGCTGCTCACGACCGTGAGTCCGTTGAAGCCGATTGAGAACGTTTCCGTCTCCTTCCCGCCGCTGATGACGGTCTGCACGATCCTCGCCTGACCGCCGTTCGGGTGCGCCTGCGACCACGCCGTCAGGTTCGCGCCGGCGACCGGACCGTGGATCGTGAGCGTCAGGCCGTTCCCCACCGAGAACGGCGTGAGCGAGAAGGGCTCGAACTTGTATGTCGCCGGTGCGGAATCCTTCACCCCTGGGACGAGGTCGGTGATGTGGAGGGCCCAGCTGGTCTGCGCGCCGGCGCTCGGCGTACTAGAGGAGTGAGTGTTGCCCCACGGTCCGACGGGGAGCGTCGTCACCGCGCCTGGCATCGCGGTCACCGCGAACGAGCCGCGACTCGCGGGCGGGCCGTAGTTCCCGGGGAAGTCGATGGCCGTGAACGTCGCCCCCGTGTACTGCAGGTGCTGCGTCATCGTCGTGCCGCTCGTGGACGTCTGGAGCCAGGCGGCTTCGATCTCGACGGGCGCAGCGGGCGTCGCGGACGATGGGAAGACGAACGGGAGGGCCGCAGCGAGGAGCGACGCTCGCACCCCCGGGGTCTTCATGACGACCGCCGTGATGATCGACGCCGTCGTCATCTGCGGAACCCCCGCGTGCGCAGGAATGACCTTCCCCGGTATGAGATCACCCCCGGTGAGAGTCACCGTATCGGGCCCTTTCCCGGCGATCTTCACGGACGTGGTGTTCGTGGTCCCGCCCGCGAGCGCAGCGTCGCCAGTCATGCACACCGCCGCCGCCGTCAGCCCGCACGTCGCAACGAAGAGGGAGATTCGCATGCTGCTCAGCATACGGGCTCCTCGCGCGCGGAAAGCGCGATGTCCGAAAGTGTCAATCGGTTCGATCCGAGCGTCAGAAGTTCCCGCTCCCGCCCGACACACAGCCGGACGGCGGATTCTTGATCGGGCAATACGGCTCGGTCTCGAAGACGTAGGGGTTGCCCATGCTGCCGATCGTCTCGCAGTCCTTGCTGAAGCCGTAGACGCTCATCTCGCCGTAGCCGCCGGTCGCCGCGAACTGCGTGGCGCACGTGGCATTCGTGCTCTGCCAGCCGGGCAGGTTGGGGAACGAAGTGACCATGTTCGGCGCCGGGACCCAGCCCGATCCGCACGCCTGGCCGACGACGCAGTCGCTCGCTTGCGGGTTCTTCGGATCGCCGGCCTTGATCGTGTAGCAGAGCGTGAACTCGCCGGCGCAGTCGGTCTTGATGGTGTCGGTCGACCAGTCGCCCTGGGCCATCATCGTCGACGGGCACGCGGGCGGCATCGTGTCGGTGGTGGACACGGCGCCGGTCGCCGTCGTCATCGTCGAGTCGGTGAAGAAGATGCACGGCTCGACGTTGGCGATGGCCCACTGACCCGTCGAGAAGCACTTGCACGCCGCGGCGCCCGCATCGGCGTTCGGGTCCGGCAGCACCTCGCCCATGCACGGCCCCCAGTGGAGGCCGTTCTCGCCTTGCATCACGCAGGTGGTCATCCCGTCCTTGCACTGACCCACGCCGCGCTGGGCGCGCTTGCCGGTCCAGCAGGCCGCCGTGGCGCCGGCCGTCGGGCATGGGCAGTTCGGCAGGTTCTTGTCCGAGGGGCACTCGATGCTGCCGTACACCGCGGCGTCGACCTGCTGCATGACCTCCATGCCGGCGTCGTTCTCGGTGCAGACGACGGGCTGCGGATCGCTCGGATCGGGAGGCAGGGCCGCGTCGGACGTGCCGCCGCCGTCGCCGAAGGAGCCGACGCCTCCGCTGCTTCCGCTGCCGCCCCCGCTGCTGCTGCCGCTGCTGCTGGTGCTGGCGTCGTCGCCGAAGGTGTTCCCGCCACTCCCGCCGCTCCCGCAAGCGGCGATCGCGGTCGTCGTCCCCCAGAAGAGCACCGCGCAAACGAGACCCAGGAAGCCTTTGTGCACTCTCATCGCCTCACCCCGAGTGATTGTACCCTGCGCCGCCCTCCGGTGCGGGGCTCGTGACCGCGTGGTGAGCTCGGGTGGCGTTTCTCGTTACAGCGGAAGCGTCGCGCGCTCGACGCCGGGGATCTTCTCTTCCCAGAAAGCGACGCGATCCTTCAGGCCGAGGTGCTCCTCGTAGGGTTCCTCGTACGTCCACACGACGTCGGCCAGCGTGCTGCCTTCGATGCGAACCCCGTAGTAGTTCGCGGTTCCCTTGAAGGGGCAGTGGCTGGTCGTCTCGGTGCGCGAGAGCAGGTCCATGCGCACGTCGGCGCGCGGGAAATAGTAGCGGGGCGCACTGCCGTCCTCGTCGACTCGGACGACGTTCCGCGAGTCGGCGAGCACCTGCCCGCGAATCTGGACCGTCACGCGCTGGTCGAGGTGCTTCTCGATGACTTTGTGATCCGGGCGGCGGGCGTATCCGGGGGCTTTCATGGTCGGTGCTTTCTTCGATGCACGGCGCGGGCCATTCATCGCGCGGATGAGGAGATCACCACCCCGCGTCGATCCACTGCTGCGCGAGAAGGGTGATCCGTCCGTGCGTCTCCTTCATGTCGCCGACGAGGAGGCGCTCGATCACGCCGGCGACACCGCTCGCGCGAACACGTAGCTCGCCGACGATGCGCCGCTCCACGTCTTCACCCGCCGCGAGGAACGTCGTCCTGCCCGAAAGGTCCAACCTGTCGCTCCAAAGGGAAGGCGTGCTTCGCCACTCGACCACGAGCGAGTCTCGATCGAACACCGAGTCTTCGATGAAAGCGATCTCCTCGCGAAGCAGGGCCCTGAACGGCGCGGGAACCACGCGGTCGGGGACGACGCGGATGCGACGATGCACGCGCGCGCCTTCCTCGCGGCGCTCCATCTCCTCGAGGGACCTCGCGCCCGCCACCGCCCTCGTCGCCTGCGCGAACCGCTCGTCGAAAAAGAGCTCGGCGCACCGTGCTGGCGTGACCCTCCGGAGCCTGTAAGCCAGATCGAACCTCATGAGCCTTCGATGGTGACGCGCAACCTTCGCTGATTCGCGCGCAAGCTTGCGAAACTTCCGGACGAGCTGGCGACGCTTCCACGCGATCTCGAGAGATCGGGCACGATGTTCGCGATCATCGCGCACGACCTTCGCTCATTTTCGCGCAAGTGAGCGAAGAACGCCCGCGAGTGAGCGAAGATCAGGCGCAAATCCGCGATGACCGCGCGCAATCTTCGCTCATTCGCGCGCAAGCTTGCGAAGCTTCCGCGAGAGCTTGCGATGCTTCCACGCGATCTCGCGAAGATCGGACACGATGTTCGCGACGATCGCGCCGACCTTCGCTCATTTCAGCGCGAGTGAGCGCAGATTGCCCGCGAGTGAGCGAAGACTCAGCACAAATCCGTGATGATCGCGCGCAACCTTCGCTCATTCGCGCGGCAGCTTGCGAAGACTCCGCGCGAGTGGGCGATTCTTCCCACCAATCTCGCGAAGGTCGCCGGCGAATGAGCGAAGGTCGCCGGCGAATGAGCGAAGATTGCCCGCGAATGAGCGAAAATCGGGCACAACTCAGCGATGATCGTCCGGAATCCGCGCTCATTCGCGGGCGATCATGACGATCATCGCGGGCAATATCACGCTACTTGGCCCAAGTTCCGGGGAGAGGGCGAGCGATTGTCGCTGGCGCACGCGCGATGACCATGATCATCCGGGGCGATTCGGCCACGGCAGGCCGCGATCGAGCGAAGATCCTCACGCGCCCTTGCCGAGGAATTCCTTGATGGAGCCGACGATGGCTTCCTTGTCGCGGATCTCGCTCGTGACGACGCGCTCGTCCTTGCCGAAGTGCTCTCTCAGGTCCTTGATGAACTGCCCCGAGCCGTAGGGGCTCTCGACCTGCCCGTAGGCGAACATGTTCACGCGCGGCAGGATCTTGTTCTTGAGGATCTCGACGCAGAGAAGCGTGTCATCCATCGACCAGTTGTCGCCGTCCGAGAAGTGGAAGGGATAGATGTTCCACTCCTCGGGCGGGTAGTGGTCGTCGATGAGCTGCGAGCACAGCTTGTAGGCGCTCGAGATCATCGTGCCGCCGCTCTCGCGCGTGTGGAAGAACGTCTCGCGGTCCACCTCTCGCGCCACGGCGTCGTGGATGATGTAGCGGCTCTCGAGCCCCTTGTACTGCTTCTGCAGCCACGCATCGATCCAGAAGCTCTCGATGCGCACGATCTCCTTCTGCTCGTCTCCCATCGAGCCCGACACGTCCATCATGTAGAGGATGACGGCGTTGGCGACCGGCTCGGCTTCGGTCTTCCAGCTGCGGTAGCGCTTGTCGCTCGGGATGGGCACGACGACCGGGTTGCCCGGGACGTAGGTGCCCATGGCGATCTGGCGCTTGAGCGCCTCACGGTACGTCCTCTTGAAGTTGCGCAGCGACTCGGGCCCGACGCGCCGGATGCTCGTGTAGCGATCCTTCGCGTTGATGATCTTGCTCTTGCCCTTGTCCTGGATGTCCGGAAGCTCGAGCTCTTCGCCGAGGATCGCGGCCAGCTCGTCGAGCGTGACGTCCACCTCGAGCGCGTGCTCTCCGGGGGCCTGCCCGGCCTGGTGCCCGTCGCCGTCGTCGCCCTGGTCGCTGTCGCCGCCGATGGGGTCGCCCGGCTCGCCCTCGCCCTGTCCGGCTCCGCCGCGCTGGCGGTCACCGAAGGAGAAGTGGGGGATGTCGATCTGAGGAATGGGGATGGAGACGAGGTCCTTGCCCTTGCGACCGATGAGCTCCCCCTGGGAGATGTACTTCCTCAGGTTCTGCCGGATCTTGCCGCGGACGATGGCGCGGAAGCGCGAGTGGTCCTGGTCGATCTTCAGCGACATCTGATTGAGTCGAGTTTAGCAGGTGCTCACGGACGAGCGGCCCTGATTGCGAGGAGCATCCGGCGGGCCCGAACGTTGCGAACCCGGCCAACGCGTGCGCGCGGGCACCCAGTTCGAGTCGTCCATTCCTCCTCGGCTGGACCGCCTGCCGTGGTCGCCGTGGCATTGGCGGCTCGTCGTGGCGCTCGGGATCGCGTGGATGCTCGACGGGCTCGAGGTCACCATCGTCGGCTCTGTCGCGAGCGTGCTCGGCGAGCCAGGCACGCTCGCGCTGAGCTACACGCAGATCGGCGCGGCGGGGAGCGCCTATCTCGCGGGCGCCGTGGTGGGCTCGCTCTTCTTCGGCAAGATGGCGGACCACTTCGGGCGCAAGCGCCTGTTCATGGTCACCCTGGGCCTCTACCTCGGCGCCACGGTCGGGACCGCCCTCTCCTGGGGCTTCGTGTCGTTCGCGGTCTTCCGCGCGCTCACCGGCGCCGGGATCGGCGGGGAGGCCGCGGCGATGCACTCGGCCATCGACGAGCTGATTCCGGCGCGCCTGCGCGGCCGGGTGGACCTCGCCATCAACGGGACGTACTGGCTCGGGACGGCGATCGGCGCGGCCGCGTCGCTCGTCTTCCTCGACGAGCGGCTGGTGCCGCGCGCGATCGGCTGGCGTCTCGCCTTCGGCCTCGGAGCGACCCTGGGGTTCTCGATCGTCCTGGTGCGGCGGTGCTTGCCCGAGAGCCCGCGCTGGCTGCTGCTCCGCGGACGCGTCGAGCAGGCCGAGAGCGTGGTGAGCCGGATCGAGCAGGACGTGGCGCGCGGCTGCCCCTTGCCACCCGCTCCGGGCGCGGTCCGCCTGACCGCGCGTGGAAGCGCGACGTTCTCCCACGTCGCGCACGTGCTGTTCGTCGAGTACCCGCGCCGCACGGCCCTGGGATTGTCGCTGATGATCGCCCAGGCCTTCGCGTACAACGCCGTGTTCTTCACGTACGCGCTGGTGCTCACGCGCTTCTACGGCGTCGCGCCGGGCAGGGTGGGCCTCTACCTGCTGCCCTTCGCGATCGGCAACTTGTGCGGGCCGTTCGTCCTCGGACCGCTGTTCGACACGATCGGGCGGCGCAAGATGATCGCCTCGACGTACGCCGTGGCGGCGCTGCTGCTCGCCGGCACCGGCTGGGGGTTCGCGCACGGGTGGCTCGACGCGGTGACGCAGACGATCCTCTGGTGCATCGTCTTCTTCGTCGCCTCGGCGGCGGCCAGCTCGGCGTACCTGACCGTGAGCGAGCTCTTTCCCGTGGAGCTGCGGTCGATGGCGGTGGCCTTCTTCTACGCCGTCGGAACCGGCGTCGGTGGCCTGGCTGCACCGACGCTCTTCGCGAAGCTGATCGCGACGGGCAGCCGCGGCCAGGTCTTCGCCGGCTACCTCGTCGGCGCCGGCCTCATGGCCGCCGCGGCCGGTGTCGCCTGGTGGCTCGGGATTTCGGCCGAGGGTCGTTCGCTTGAGGAGATCACGGGAGACCGCCCTCCCGAGTCTCTGGGCGGTGCAGAATCCGCGCCCAGGCCGCTGCGACCCGAGCGAGCGTGATATAACCCTGGGGCGATGGCGAAGAGACCGATCGCCCCCGCCTCGCAGCCGCGGGCCCGCCGCACCCAGAAGGAGCGGAGCGAGGCGATGCAGCAGCGCCTCCTCGACGCGACGATCGACTGTCTCTACGAGGTCGGTTACGCGCGAACGACCACTATTGAGGTGGCCGCGCGCGCAGGCGTGTCGCGCGGGGCCCAGCTCCACCACTTCCCTACGAAGAAGCGGCTCGTGCTCGTCGCGGTGCGTTACCTGCTCGACAAGCGCCTCGAGGAGTTCCGCGAGGCGTTCGCCAAGCTGCCCGAAGGGGTCGACCGGCACGCGGCGGTCATCGACATCCTGTGGGACAAGACGTCCAACAAGGCGTTCTACGCCTGGCTGGAGCTGGTGGTCGCCGCGCGCACCGACCCGTCGCTCCGCAAGACGGTGAACGAGATCGCCGAGCAGTTCGCCGAGCGGATCCAGGGGGCCTTCCGCGAGTTCTTCGCGTCGAACCGCCAGCACTCGTCGCCCTTCGACGTGGCGCCCGTCTTCACGTTCGCGGTGCTCCAGGGCCTCGCCGTCGACCACATCGTGTGGCCGCCCGAGGATCGACGCCTGGGCGTGACGCTGCAGGCGCTCAAGGCGCTCGCGACCATGTTCGTCAGGCCGCTCGAGCAGCGCAGCGCGCCCCCTCCGGCTCCTGCTCCTCCGCCCGCGGAAGAACCGACGCCCAAGGTCGGCTCGGGCTGATTCAGCCGGAAGCCGACCAGGCGCGGCGCGCGTCGATCCCGAGCTTTCGGAAGCGCGGGATCCAGTCGCGATCCAGCGTCCGCTCGGTGGCGGCGGCGTACTCCGAAGGGGACATGAGACCCCAGGCGCGGTCCTTCGGATCGATCTCGGTCCTTTCGGGGTTCGCCCCGTAGGCGCCGCGCAGGCGCGCGAAGTCGGCCGGAAGCCCAGCCTCCGCCAGCTTCCGCAGCGTCCCCTCCATCGGGTGCTCGAGAAGCCACCTGAGGAGGGACCAGCCGAAGTCGCGGTGGCGCACCTCGTCGCGCAGGACGCGATCGAGCGCGCGGCGGGCGACGGGCACGGTGCACCCCTCGCGCAGCCGGCGGAAGAGCGGGACCGCCACCGTCTCGCCGAGGCAGAAGACGCGCACGGCGACCCGTGTGACGTCGTGCTCGAGCGGATCTCCCGGCGTGCGAGTCAGCTCCAGCGTCTCTCTCGGGATGGGCGCCATGGCACCACCGCCGGCCGCCTCGAGGACGGCGTGGCTCATCTCCGAGTGCACCATCTCGTCGTCGGCGATGCGCATGCCGGTGTGGACGAGATCGGGCGACGCCCCAATCTGGATGAGCCACAGCGTGAGGTGCTGCGCGATCGAGGCGGAGCGGTACTCCTCCTCGACGCGGCGCGCCCATTCGGCGCGCACCGCCTTCGACGCGCCCGGCTTGCGTCCCATTCAGAGCGTGCTCCATACACCGAGCGTCGCTCCGATGCCCGAGCCGGACACGCCCGCGATGTCGACGTTCGCATCGGTCGGCACCACCGAACGGAGCGGAAGCAGCGCCACGACTTGCGCGCCCACGCGCAGCGTGGGGAAGACGCGCAGCCATGCTTGCGCGCCGAGGCCCGCCACGAGCGCGAAGTCGCTCCCGGTCGTGCCGACCGCCGATGCGAAGGGGGTCGGCGTGAAGGAGACGTGCTCGACGTCGAACCGGGCGACCGCGTCGATGCCCCAGCGAAGCAGCTCGGGCGGAGTCACGGTCAGCTGGGCTCCCACGCCGGCGAGCCATGCCTCGGGTTGCACGTCACCGTGCGTGGCGTCGATCACGGCGCCCGATCGGAGCCCCAGGTGCAAGGTCGCCGCCAGGCGCGGAACGAGCCATGCGGCGAAACGCGCGTCCGGCCCGTAGAGAGAGGCGCCCGACGCGAAGTGCTCGAAAGCGGCATCGACGCCGATGAGGACGCGAGGCTGCGACGCAGCCTGGACCACCATCGGGGCGACCGACTCCCGAACCGTCCGCGTGACCTCGACGGGCACAGGGCGCGGCGGGGGCGGCGCGCTGCTCAGCGCGAGCTCGGCCCAGCTCGCACGCAGCAGCTCGTCGGCCGCGAGTGCGATCGTGAGCGGGCGGCCGTCGGGAGGGACGCCGCCGAGGCTCACCTCGCGGCTCACGTGCTTGGCCGTCATGGCGTCGCGTACTTCGACGCCGAGGCTCACCTCGTTGGGACTCGAGGACAGTTCGATGGTGGCTATCGGGGCTGCTCCGCCGCTGACGGACGTCTCGCTGCAAAGATCGATGCCCCGGGATCCGAGCTCGGCACGAAGCAGATCCACGGAGCCCCTGACGGTGCGCGACGCGTCGGCCGGTGCGTGGATCTCGACCCAGGGGCGGCCCGTGCTCCCGCAGGTCGACGACGCCGGTTGAGCGTGCGCCGTTCCGCCGATGGACGTCCCCAGCGCTGCGGCCAGGAGGAGGATGCTGCGGGTGACGGGTCTGCCCGGTTTCACGGGCATCGCGCGGACACCGAGGCGGTGTGTAGACCGTTGGGGTACCGCGCGAGAAACGCCTGACGAGCCGCGGGACAGCGGGCGTCGTTCATGCGGTCGAGAGCCTCGACCCGCCGTGCCTCGGCGTCCTCGCGGAAGCCGGCACGGGGCGCGAGGACGATGGCGTCGTCGAACGCGGCAAGGGCGCCCGTCGGATCCCCCAGGGCGTCCAGCCGCAGGCGTCCGAGCTCGAACGCGGCGAGCCCCGCGCGCGGGTCGTGGCGGAACCGGATCCGGAGTGCGTCGAGCGATTGTGCCGCCTCGCGCGGGCGTCCCGCGAGGCGCGCGGCGTCGGCTGTCGCGAGCAGCTCGCGCGGAGTTGCTGCGGTGGGTACCGGCGTCGCCATCGTCGCGCTCACGCTCGCGCTCGGAGTCGGCGCGGCCGGTGGAGCGCTGGAGGGAGCCGAGGACTCGATCGGCGACACCACCGGCGGCGTCCCGCTCGTCCACGATTCTCCCCCCTCGAGCTTCCGCCCGCCGCCGGACGCGCCGGTGCGGACCACCTCGACGCTGCCGCTCTCCACGCGCACCGACACGCCCGCGTCACTCACGACCACGACGAACCGCGTACCGCGGTCGACGATGTCGAACCCGCGAGCGTGCACCGTCCAGGTGCGCGCCTCCGAGTGGTGCACGTCGAACGTGGCCTCGCCGCGGTCGACGGTCGCTTCCACGCGCGATGGCTCGATCCGATCGAAATGCAGACGCGCATCGTGCCCGAGCGCCGCGCTCGAGCCGTCGGGGAGGGTCATCGTCTGGCTCGCTCCGGACTCGAGGACGAGCCCTGCGACCGGAGCCGTGGGAGCCGCCGTGCGCCCGCGCACGACGAGGGCGAGCGCGGCGGCGAGGGCGAACCCTGCTGCTGCCGCGGCTGCGGGCATCGCGACCTTGCGTGGAGACCAGATGAGAACACGGCGTGCCGAGACGCCGGCCCACACTCGATCGACGCGCTTGCCGTCCATCGGAGGCTCGACGTACCGCGACAGGCGCCTTGCGGGCGGAAGCATCATGGCGTGCTCCTCGGTGATGGGTCTCGAAGCGCTTCTCGCAGACGCTCCTCGCCGTCGGCGAGCAACCTCTTGGCGGTGGAAAGCGAAACTCCCATCGCTTGCGCCACCTCCTCCTGGGACATGCCCTCGACGCGCCGCAGGAGCAGCGCGATGCGCGCGCGCGTCGGAAGGGTCTCGATGATTCGATAGATGGCTCGCAGCTCGGCCTGCACGTCGGTAGGCGCGTTGGGCGAGACCAGCTGGTCGGCGTCGAGCGGGTCCATGGGTCTGCGCAACCCGAGGCGCGTGGCGACGGCGCGCCGGCGCAGCATCTTCTGCGTCGTGCGGACGATGAGCGCCGCGAGCCAGGCCCCCAGCGCCTGCGGATCGTCGAGCCGGTGCAGGTTGGCGAGCGCCTGCGCGAAGCACTCCTGCACGAGATCGTCGATCTCGTGGTCGCGCCCGAGCAGACGATAGGCCATCCCGAAGGCCAACCCGGAGTAACGCCGGTAGATGGCCTCTCGCGCCCATTGTTCACCGGCGCGCGCCGCGACGACGAGCGCCGCGTCGGAAGGCCCTTGCGGGCTGCTGACGAGCTGGACCCGGGTCACCAAGGTAGAAGGTACCGCTCCCCGGCAATTTCGGCTCACGGCGCTATCGTTGGGAAATGCAGCGCTTTCTTCGCACGGCTCTCGCGGCTCTCGCGGCGGCAGCGTGCGCATGCTCGACGGCGCGGCTCGACGTCCTGGATCCGGCCGCCTCGCAGGATGCATCGACGGGCGCGGGCGACGTTTCGGCGATCGACGCAACGCCTGATTCCAGGGGCGATTCGGGCTCGTTCGGAGGCGACTCCGGTGCCGACGCCGGCGGAGGTGTGGGATGCGAGGGGACCTCTTTGCAATGCAGCGTCGCCGGGCAGTGCTGCTCGCTCGCGTGCGTGAACCAGGGGGCCGAAGGCGAGGGGCGCGTCTGCGGCCAAGGTCCCGAGTGCCAGCCTGCGGGCGGCCCGTGCCAGGTGGGTGCCGATTGCTGCGCGGACCTCTGCATGGGCGGCAAGTGCGCTCCTCCACCCCCGCCGTGCAAACCGGCCGGTGAGACCTGCGGTGGCAACGGCGAGTGCTGCGGACAGACGTGCACCGCCGGCCGATGCGCACTGCTCGAGGGCTGCCGCGTCCAGGGCGAGATCTGCGTGTCCAGCGCCGACTGCTGTTCCAGCCAGTGCGCGCTCGACGCGCACTCGGTCGGTCACTGCGTCGCGTTGCCGATGTGCGTCGCCAACGACCACATGCCGTGCACGCGACAGGACGGCGAGGTCTGCGGTGGCAACGGTGACTGTTGCTCGCGCGACTGCGAGATGCTCGGCGGCGGTGTTCGCCGGTGTGCGCCCGCGGGCGGGTGCCGTGCTCAGTGCGAGCTCTGCGCGTCCAACGCAGACTGCTGCTCGGGCTCCTGCGCGGGGGCAGGCGAGGGGTTCGGCGTCTGTCAGCCCGCGGCGTGCGGCGCCGATGGAGAGCTCTGCATGGGCAATGGCGACTGCTGCACCGGATTCACGTGCGGGGGCATGCCCATGCCCCCGAGTGCGCACCGCTGTCAGGCTCCGGCCGGCGACGCCGCCTGCCGATCGGACGGCGCCGGCTGCTCGTTGCCCAGCGAGTGCTGCGGCGCGCGCTGCCTCCCGGGTTCGAGCGGCGGATTCGCGTGTGCTTCGGCCTGCGTCGCCGATGGGGACGCGTGCACGTCGGACCCTGACTGCTGCGGGCCCGGCTCCGCGTGCATGGTGGTCTATGGGGCGCTTCGCTGCGCACACAGCACACCCTGACCCCCTCCGCTGTCCCATTGTGTGAACCGCTTTCCTGCGATCGCGGTACCTTCGCAATCATGGGACAGATGCGCGTCACGTTGTTCTTTGCATCATCGATCGGGCTCGCAGTCGCAGCGGCGTGTGGCAGCAACGGGGGCAGCGGGGCCAGCTCGGCGGATGCCGGCGGCGACGGCATGAGCAGCAGCGGCGCGAGCTCGGGCGGTAGCAGCGGCGGTTTCGGAAACAGCAACAGCGGGGGAGGCGACGGGGCGACCGTCGCCGATGCCGACTTCCCGTGCGACGGCTGCGCGCCCTTCCCGCCCCAGGATGCCGGCGCCTGCTCGCCGCAGACCCTCGGCAATCCGACGCTCGTCTACCCGCCCGACGGTGTGCTGCTTCCACCGAACATGAACGTCCTCGAGGTCCAGTGGGTGCCGCCGACGGGCGCCACGCTCTACGAGGTCGACTTCACCAACGGCATCACCGACGTGCGCATCGAGACACCGTGCAACGAGATCACCTCGGTGCGCGGCGTCGCCAACGTCGGCTGTGGACTGACGCTGTCGCAGCAGGCGTGGAACGACATCGCGAACACCAACCGCGACGGCGACCCCGTGAAGGTCACCGTTCGCGCGACCCCCGCCAACATGCAGTGCGTGTCGGCGTCGCAGCAGAGCGTCAACATCGCCTTCGCCAAGGACAACCTGACGGGCGGCATCTACTACTGGCAATCCGCCACCTACGGCGGGATCGCCGGTACGACGGGCGGCATCTACTACCACGACTTCGGAACGTTCACGCCCACGCCGACGCCCTTCTGGACGTCGGGAGGAACGGGCACCTGCGTCGGATGCCACACGCTGTCGAAGGACGGCGTTCGCATGGCCGTCATGAACGACGATCCGGACGCCGATGACGAGTACGGCGACGTGCACATGAACGGCATGGACGTCGCCACCCGCACCATCCTCAAAGGTGGCAACGCCGTCGGCCCGGGCTTCCAGACGTTCACGCACGATCACGCCCAGATGATCTCGACGAGCTTCAAGCCGATGGGCGGGGGCATGATGCCACCCCCGATGATGGGGGTGGATCAGGCGTTCAACGTGTGGGACGGAAACACCTTCACACTGCTCGCCAGCGACGCGCTCCCGAGCGGGATGTACGGCGACCATCCGAACCTGTCGTGGGACGACAAGACCCTCGTCTTCGTGGCCCCGAGCGTCACCAACAACATGAGCTCCATCTCGATGGCGGGCGACCACCACTTCCTCGGCGGATCGCTGTGGTCGGCGAGCTTCGACACGACCTCGCATGGCCTGAGCAACTTCACCGAGCTGCTCGCCGCCAGCGGGCAACAGAACTTCTACTACCCCGACCAATCCGTCGACGGGAAGTGGCTCGTCTTCAACGAGAACGACGACACGTCGGCCGCCAACAACGACGGCGACTGCTTCTACAGCCGGCAGGCCGCCGTCAAGATCATGCACTTCCCGCCGCAGTCGGGTGACGTGCCGCTGACGCTCACGAACCTCAACGTGGGCACGGGTCTGAGCAACTCGTGGCCGCGCTGGAGCCCGGCGCCGACCAGCTACCACGGCGCAGCCGTGCTCTGGGTCACCTTCTCGTCGAACCGCGATTACGGCCTTCACCTCAAGAACGGCGGATTCGATAACTACTACCCGCCTGAGTCGCCGACGTACGACCAGCCGCAGCCTGCGAGCAAGCAGGGCATCACGTTCGACAACTACGCGGCTCCGCAAATCTGGATGGCCGCAATCGTCATCGACCCGAACCGCGCGCTCGACTCGAAGGACCGGTCTTACCCCGCGTTCTGGCTGCCGTTCCAGGACGTCACCGCGCACAACCACTCGGCGCAGTGGGTCGCGCAGGTGCAGGGCCCGCCGGGCGGCGACGGAGGCACCAGCAGCGGCTCCGGCAGCAGCTCCGGAGGAGCCCCCATGTGCGGCGAGTCGGGTGCAACCTGCGGGAGCGGCAGCGCCCTGTGCTGCACCGACGCGGTTTGCTGCGCCGGGACCTGCCAGAGCGGCTGCACGCAGTGACGGAGCAGCGTGAAACCCGCTCTCCTCCTCGCGGCCGTCGTGCCCGCGGCCGCCGCGGCATGCGGCGGGCACATCGCTTCCTCGAGCGTCGCGCCTGAAGGCGGGCCGCCGATCGCGGTCGACGGAGGTCAGTGTCCCGAGGGCGTGCACGTGCCCTCGGCCGGGGACTGCAGTTCGGATGGCTGGTGCTGGACCAACCCTTCGCCGCAGGGCGGTGATCTTTACGCGATCTTCGGAAGCGGTCCCGGAGACCTCTGGGCCGTGGGACTCGGCGGCACCATCCTGCACGGCGACGGGCACGACTGGACACTCGCGGGCGCGGGCAGCGGGAGCGGTGCCGCCACGCTTCGCGGTGGATGGGCCGCGAGTCCGTGTGAAGCATGGGCGGTCGGCGACGCGGGGACGATCGCGCACTGGAACGGCTCGAGCTGGAGCAGCTCCGCGGTCACTTCGGCTTCCCTCGCGGGCGCCTGGGGCGATGCGGCCGGGGACGTGTGGGTGGTGGGCAGCAGCGGCACGGCACTGCGCCGATCGGGCTCCGCTTGGGTGACGACCGACACGGCCTCTGCGAGCGATCTTCACGGCGTGTGAGGAAGCGGGAGCGACGACGTGTGGGCCGTGGGCGAGCAGGGCGCGATCCTGCACTGGACCGGGACCGCCTGGACGGTCGCGACCAGCGGCGTGGCCGCGCAGCTCGACGCCGTCTGGGGATCTTCCGCGAGCGATGTCTGGGCCGTGGGCGGCGAGGGGACTGCGCTCCACTGGAACGGCACGGCGTGGTCGCAGACGACGAGCGGCTCGAGTGCGGAGCTGACATCCGTCTGGGGAACGAGCGCGAGCGGGGTCTGGGCGGTCAGCGCCGCCGGGACCATGGTGCACTGGGACGGGAGCGCGTGGTCTCCGGCGAGCGCGCCGTCCGGCGCGCCGCTGCGGGGACTCTGGGGAACGTCGGCCGGCGCGTGGGCCGTCGGCGGATGGGGTGGGTCGATCCTCGAGCTTCAGGGCAGCCAGTGGAAGGTCGTCACGTCGGGCAACACGGCGACGTTCACCGCTTCCTGGGGCTTCGGCCCCGGCGACGTGTGGGCTGTCGGGACCGCCCTCATGCACTTCGACGGAACGACGTGGAACACCGTCGTGCCGAGCACGACGACCGCGGTCGGCGATCCGCTGACGAGCACGACCGATACCATGAACGGCGTCTGGGGCGCCTCGTCGGACGACGTGTGGGCGCTAGGCACCGACGGCGACGCACTGCACTGGGACGGCAGCGCGTGGACGTACTCGAACGTCGGAACGGGAAACAAGGACGTCGAGGGCATGTGGGGCACGTCGGCGACCGACATCTGGGGTGTGACCGATCGCCCGCCGGGGGAGGCGCCCGACGTCGTGCACTGGGACGGTCAGGCGTGGACGGTGACGGTGCTCGACACGAGCGTGGCGAACCTGGATCTCTACGCCGTGTGGTCAGACACTCCGGGCGACGTGTGGGTCGTCGGCGCGGGTGGCACCATCGTGCACTTCGACGGGACGACCTGGTCCTCGGCGGTTGCGGGCAACGGCCTCACGGGCGACAGCCTCTTCGGCATCTGGGGGAGCGGACCGAGCGATGTGTGGGCCGTCGGCGCGCAGGGGGCTGTCGTGCACTGGGACGGGGCGACCTGGACGAAGCGTCCGAGCGCCAGCCCCGGCACCATCAACGCGATATGGGGTCAGGCCGCGGGAGATCTCTGGCTCGTTGCCGATGATGGACTGATCCTCCATGGCGACGGCAACGCGTGGAAGCCATCCGTGAGCGGCGCGGCGACCGATCTGACGGCCGTCTGGGGCGACGCCTCCGACCTGTGGGTGGTCGGCGGCGGCGGCACCGCGCTCCACAAGAAGCAGTGAGGCTCAGCCCAGCTGCTTGCGCAGGAAGTCGAGCGAGCGCTCCCACGCGAGCTTCGCCGACGTCGGGTCGTACTTGCTCGGGTCCGTCTCACGCATGAAGGCGTGACCCGCGTCGTAGACGAAGAGTTCCATGTGGCCGCCCGCCGCGCGGATCTTCTTCTGGATCTCCTCGGCGACGGCGGCCTTGGCCCACTCGTCCGTCTTCGCGAAGTGCGCCTGGACCGGGATCTTGATGTTCGCGAGCTTGTCCGGCGGGATCTGCGGCAGGCCGTAGAACGGCACCGCGCACGCGAGGCCATCGACGTTCAGCGCCGCGGCGAAGGTGAGCGCGCCGCCCATGCAGAATCCGAGGACGCCGACCTTGCCGTTGCTGCGTGCGTGGCCACGAAGGTGTGCAGCGGCCGCCCCGATGTCGGCGACGGCATGGCCCCAGTCGAGCTGGTTCATGAGGGAGGCCGCGTCCTGATCGTTCGTCGCGACCTTGCCGTGGTAGAGGTCCGGGCAAAGCGCGAGGAAACCTTCCTTCGCGAAGCGATCGACCTTGCCCTTCATCTGGTCGTTCAGGCCGTGCCACTCCTGGATGACGACGACGCCTCCGACGTGACCGGTGCCCGCGGGCTCGGTGATCGCGCCACCCAGCTGTCCTGCCTTCGACGAGAACTTCACCATCGTGCTCATGGTGCCCTCCGTTGTGGTGCTCGAGGCGCGCGACTATACCCCTCGCATGCGCGTCTCGCATCAGGCCATGACGGCGGCGATTGCTTGGACCATCGGTCTCGTTTGCCTGGGCAGCGCGTCGTGCTCGAAGAGCTCGGCGGCGGCGGGCCCTCAGGCGGATGTGACCGCGAGCGAGCACGGCTTCACGCCGGCGTCGCTGAACGTGCCCTCCGGAGGTCCCGGCTCGCACCGCACGGTGACCTTCGTGCGCACGACGGACAAGACCTGCGCGACCGAGGTCGTGTTCCCGGATCTGAACATCGAGAAGAAGCTGCCGCTCAATCAGGTCGTGCCGGTCGACCTGCCGACGGACTCGGCGAAGACCCTGACGTTCCAGTGCGGGATGGCGATGTACAAGGGCGCCGTCGTCGTCACGGCGCACTGACCGCCGCGCGCACGCTCTCCTCGAGGATCGCCAGCAGGCGGTCGAGGTCGGCGTCGTCGATGACGAGCGGCGGGCACACGTAGACGGTGCTGCCCAGCGGGCGCAGGTAGGCACCGCGGGCGCGCCCTTCGTCGTACACGCGCCAGCCGATGCCGCCGAGGTAGCCCTGGCGGTCGTCGGCCAGGTCCGCCGCGCCGATCATCCCGAGGGAGCGGACGCGGGCGACGCCGGGGATGGTCGCGATGCGCTCGAAAGCGCGCGCGATGCGCGGGGCGGCGCTGGCGACGCGGTCGAGGATGCGCTCGTCGCGGTAGATGGCGAGTACCTCGCGCGCGAGCGCTGCGCCGATCGGGTTGCCGCAGAAGGTGTGACCGTGGAGGAAGGCACGGTCGCGCCCGCCGCGGAATGCCGCGAAGACACGCTCGCTCGCAAGGACGGCGCCCATCGGCACGTAGGCCGACATGGCCTTGCCGACACACATGATGTCCGGAGCGATGCCGGCGTGCTCGCACGCCCACATCGGGCCCGTGCGGCCGTAGCCCGTGAACACCTCGTCGGCGACGAGCCACACGTCGTGCGCGTCGCACAGCTCGCGAAGCTCGCGCAGGAACGCGGGATCATAGACGAGCATCCCGGCGGCGCCCTGCACGACCGGCTCGACGAACACGGCGGCGATCGAGTCCGACTCAGTCGCGAGCAGCTTCGAGATGGCCGCGAACGCGCGCCCGTACGCATCCTGAGCAGGGAAGGGGACGTGGACGCATTCGAACGTGACGCCGGCAAAGGGCTTGCGGAACACCTCGACGCCCCCGAGGCTGGTCGCGCCCACCGTGTCGCCGTGGAAGGCGCCGTCGAGGGCGACGAAGCGCGTCTTCTTCGGCGCCCCGAGCTGCTTCCACGACTGCGCCGCCATCTTCACCGCCGCGTCGATCGCGGTCGATCCGTCGTCGACGAAGAAGACGCGCTCCAGCCCCCGCGGCGCGATCGCCACGAGCTCCTCCGCGAGGCGAGCCGCAGGCTCGTGCGCGATCCCGGCCAGGGAGCAGTGCGCGAGCGTCTCGGCCTGCGCGCGCATCGCGGCGAGCAGCCGGGGGTGCCCGTGTCCGAGCGCCGCGACCCACCAGGAGGCGTTGCCGTCGATGAACCGCTTTTCGTCGGCGTCCTCCAGCCAAGCGCCGCGCGCCCGGGTGACGACGATGGGATCCGTCGTTTTCCACGCATCCATCGGCGTGTACGGATGCCAGACGTGCGCTCGGTCGAGGGCGACGATGCTCGCGCGATCCATCGGAGGGAGGGAGTACCATGGGCCGCATGCCGCTCGAAAGCGTGCGCCTGACGGCCGTCCTGCCCGCGTCTGCCGACCGCATTTACGCCGCCTGGCTCGACTCCGCGCAGCACTCGCGCATGACCGGAGGAAAGGCCTCCGTCGACCCAAACGTGGGAGGCGAGCACAGCGCCTGGGACGGCTACATCGAGGGCAGGATCCTGGAGCTCGAGCCGGGGCGGCGCATCGTGCAGAGCTGGCGATCGAGCGACTTCCCGCTCGCCGCGGGCGACTCCCGGCTCGAGGTGCACCTGCTCGACGTCCCGGGTGGATGCGAGGTCACCATCATCCACAACGAGATCCCCGAGGGGCAGGGCGCTCAGTACGAGTCGGGCTGGCGCAAGCACTACCTCGATCCGATGCGGAAGTACTTCGGTAAGCCCAAGGCGAAGAAGAAGGCGGCGCCGAAGAAACCGAAGAAGGCGGCGAAGAAGCAGGCGGCGAAGAAGAAGCCCGCGACGAAGAAGAAGGCCGCCAAGAAGAAGGCGAAGCGCCGGAAGCGCTAGACCGCCGTCGAACCTACGCGGGCGCGATCTTCGTCCGGGGTGGAGCCGACGGCACCGGTTGTCCCTTCGGCGCGCGGCTGCGAGGCGGCGGAGGCTCGCTCGGTGAGCCGTGAGGGAGGAAGACCGTCACGGTCGTGCCCTCGCCCGAGCGGCTGTCGATCGAGAAGATCCCGCCGTGCGCGTCGACGATGCGGTCGACGATCGCGAGCCCGAGGCCCGTGCCGCTGGGGCGCGTCGTGAAGAATGGATCGCGCGCGCGCGAGCGGACCTGCGTGTCCATGCCCTCGCCCGTGTCGATGATGTCCACCGCGACTCCGTCCACGCCCTCCTCGGTCGCGGCGCGCAGGCGCACCGTGAGCACCCCGGCCGCGCCCATCGCCTGCACCGCGTTGTCGACGAGGTTGTCGAACACCTGGCGCAGCAGGTTCGCGTCCCCCCAGATGCGTCCCTCGTGGACCTCCACCTCGAGGGACACCTTGATGGCCTTGCCATCCGTCTTGAGCAGCCCGAGGGCGCGCTCCACGAGGTCCTCGAGTGAGAACTGCTGCCTCTGCACGTTCACCGGGCGTGCGTACCGGAGCAGGTCGCCCACCAGCCGATTCAAGCGGCTCGCTTCCTCGTCCAGGATCGCGAGGAGCGTCTCGTGGTCCTCGCGCGAGATGCCCTGCTTGCGCAGACCCGCGACGGCGTTGCCGATGATCGCCAGGGGGTTGCGCACCTCGTGCGCGATGACGGCGGCGAGCTCGCCGACCACGGCGAGCTGCTCCTTCTTGACGAGCTCCTCCTGCGCCGCGCGAAGCTCCTCGTAGGATCGCCGCAGCTCCCGCGTCCTCGTGCGCAGCTCCCGCGTGCGCTTCTCGAGCTCGTGTCCCACGACCGCGTATCGCGCGCTCGGCGTGGTCGCCAGCCCGACGACGAACGCGGCGAGCCCCGCGTCGACCAGGTAGCCGGTCGTGAAAGCCCCCGTCGACACCCCCGTGTCGTTGATGAGCGTGGCCAGCAGCACCGTGGCCCCGACGACGACCGCAAGCGCGTCGCGCCGGCCGCCGAGATACGCCCTCGCGAGGAGCACGAGAACGGCGGCCACCGCGACGATGGCGGTCACGTAGGCGCCGGTCCGGAAAGAGTCGAGCGGCGCCCGCGCGGCGAGCACCGCGAGGACCGCGGCGACGCCGTACGGTATCGCCAGGAGCGGCGGCCGCGGCAGCGGCACCCGGTAGGCGAGCGCGAAGTGGATCGACAGCGGGAGCACCCCGAGCAACCCCAGCCATGCGACACGCTCGTCGATCGCCGCCGCCCCCGCGTCGTGCGCGCCCTCGGTCAGAAGCGATCCGAGCGCATGCACCGCCGCCGCCAGGCAGAGGATCGCCGCGACCGCGGCGTCGCGCTCGGATGGCCGGCGTACGAAGACGAACGCGAAGAGCAGCGCGGCAAAGAGCTCTATCGCGGCCGTCGCCGCAAGAACCGTCGCGAGCAGATCCACCGCGTGCGTAGCTTACCTCTTCGCGAACCCCATGGGGGGCCCACGGCTGCTACTGCGCCTGGTGCATCACATTGATGTTACGCGTGACCGAGCTCCAGCCGCCGGGCAAGGTCTTCCCGTCCTTGTCCTGAAGGTCGAGCTTCACCTGGTAGGAGCCGTCCTGCAGGTTGTCGAGGAAGAACGGGGGACCCCACTGCGTGGCATCGGCCGTGAGGCCGTCGCTCGGCGTGCCGGGGCCGTTCACGGTGATGTGCACGTGGTCGCCGCCCTGCGAGAGCTTTTCGTTGACGAGGTAGAAGTCCACGAGCACGTGGTTGGCCATGTCCCCCTTGTAGTCGCCCTTGGGGCGGCTGTAGACGAGCATGGGCTTCTTCACGTCCTGGTTGACCTCGCCCTTCTTGTCGACCCAGAACTGGACCACCGCGAGCGCGCCCGGTGTCTTGACGCTCTCGTGGTTCGCCCGGCTGGGGAACGCCACGAGGATGTGCTGCCCGGGCACGAGGGCGTCGCCACCGGGGAGGTCCGACAGCTTCACGGGGGCCTTCGGGTCGTAGATGGGCTTGTACGGCTTGTCGTCGAGGATGAGGTGCACGTGCGCGTCGCCCTGCGCCGTCTTCCAGTTCTTCACGTCGAGCTTCACCTCGAAGTCGCCCGCCTTGGCCGCGGGGATCAGCTGATTGGCGGCTGGCGCGACGATCTTGACCGTCGGCGTGGGCGCGGGCGGATCGGGGCTCTGCGTTCCGAGCACGAGCGTGGGGGGCGGCGCGGGCGGAGGTGCCGGCGGCGTCTCCACCGAAGCGCTGGGCGGCGCGCTCGCCACAGGCGGCGCCTCGGCGGGAGGCGGCGCGGGCGGGGGAGGCGGGGGCGGCAGGTTCTCGTTGCCGCCACCGCAGGCGAACGCCACGAGGGCAGGGAAAAGCGGGACAGCGACCGAGAGCAGGATCCTTCGTGCGTTCATGGCTGAGGCGCGAGGATGGTCCAGCGCGGCCGCGAGCGCAACGCCTTCGAGCGAGCTACTCTCGCGCTCCCTACCGATGCCCCCCAGGCAGCGTTACCTCTTCGTCTGCATCAATCGCCGAGCTCCGGACAATCCCAAGGGATCCTGCGCGCAGAAGGGCTCCGAAGAGCTCGTCCCGAAGCTCAAGGAAGCGCTCGCCAAGAAGGGGCTCGCCAAGGAAGTGGTGCGCGCGTGCAGCTCGTCGTGTCTCGACATGTGCGAGACCGGCATCTCGATCCTCCAGGAGCCCGAGCACGTCGTGTACGGCCACGTGACGCTGGCCGACGTCGACGAGATCGCCGACGCCGCCGGGCGCGGCGAGGTGGTCGAGCGGCTCGTCGTGGCGCGCGGGGGCAAGCGGTAGATGTTCCCGGGCTTCTCCTTCCGCGAAACGATGAGCGGGAGCTACTTCATGCTCGACGCGCCGACCGACGAGCGAGCCATCGCTTTCACGATCGAGGCGCGCGCGAGCGACGTGGCGCGCTTCGCCCGGGACAAGACGTGGGGCGTGCGCGGCACCATCGACGCCGAGAAGCTCGCGAGCGGCGCCGACCTGCAGGGGACGCTCGCCTTCAAGCTGATCGACGAGCGGCGGCTGCCCTACCGCCTCGCGTTCCGCGGCGACGACGGCAAGCGCTACGAGCTGAGCGGACAGAAGGAGTGGATGGGTCTCCAGCCCATCGCGTCGATGACGCTCTTGCCCGCGAGCGTCTACGACGAGGGTGGCGAGGAGATCGCTCGCGCGACTCTCCGCTTCGACCTCCGGAGCGACTGGGGCAGGTGGCTCCGGAGCTTCAGGATCCACCTCTTCGGATGATGTGGGAGACTTTGGATCATGGATAGGCTGGACCCCGCGCACACGCTGCTCGTCGTCGTCGACGTGCAGGAGAAGCTCGCGGCGGTGATGCCGCAGGCATCGATGGACCGGCTGCAGGCCAATGCGCTGCTCCTGCTCGAGGCAGCACGCTTGAGCGGCGTGACCGTCCTCGCGAGCGAGCAGTACCCCAAGGGCCTCGGGCCGACGATCGCACCGATCGCCGACAAGCTGCGTGCGATGGGCGTCGAGCCGGTCGCCAAGATCACGTTCGACGCACTCGGCGAGCCGCGCATCGCGACGGCGGTCTCGGCGCGGGCGGCGCGCACCGCGGTCGTCGTCGGGATGGAGACGCACATCTGCGTCTTTCAGACGGTGCGCGAGCTCGCGCGCCGCGGGCTCGAGGTGCACGTCGTGAGCGATGCAGTCGCCTCGCGTCGCGAGGAGAACCGGGCCGTCGGCCTCGGGCTGTGCGAGCGCGCGGGGGCTGTCGTCACGTCGGCGGAGGCGGTGGCTTTCGACTGGCTCGGTCGCGCCGGGACCGACGAGTTCAAGGCGATCTCGAAGCTGATCCGCTGAGCGCCGATGCCATCGTTCGCCGATCTCGTGCTGGCCGGGCGTCGCGTGAGGCTCGAGGCGCTCTCGCAGGAGCACGTCGCGGCGCTCGTGGGTGCGGCCTCCGAGTCGCGCGAGACGTATCGACTGACCAGTGTGCCCGACGGCGCGGAGGCGATGGGGCGCTACGTGCAGGTCGCCCTCGCCGAGCGTGATCGCGGCGTATCCGTTCCGTTCGCGACGGTGGACCTCGCTCGCGGCGCCGTCGTGGGGTCCACGCGCTTCATGAACATCGAGACGTGGACGTGGCCCTCCGGCGAGCGCGCCCCGCCCGTGCCGAGCGTCCCCTTCGAGGCCGCCGAGATAGGCTCCACCTGGCTCGCTGCGAGCGCGCAGCGCACCGCCGTCAATACGGAGGCGAAGCTCCTGATGTTGACGCACGCCTTCGAGGTGTGGGGCCTGCGGAGGGTGAACCTCAAGACGGACGCGCGCAACGTCCGCTCGCGCACCGCCATCGAGCGCCTCGGCGCGCGCCCCGACGGGATCTTGCGCGCGCAGATGCCGGCGTTCGACGGCGGTGTGCGGGACACCGCGCTCTACTCGATCCTCGCGAGCGAGTGGCCGGCCGTGAAAGCGGCCCTCGTGGCGAAGATCGAACGCTGAGCTTCAGAGCGCGGCGAGCTTCGCGAAGGCAGCGCGGTCGCGCTCGTTCAGCGAGCCGAGGATCGACTCGGCGATGGCCGAGACGGTCGCCGTCGCGTCCTTCACGAGCGACTTGCCGGCGCGCGTGAGGACCGCATACGTCGCCCGCGCATCGTTCCCGTCCGCCTCGCGCGCGACGATGCCGCGGCGCTCGAGCGGTGCGAGCAGCCGCGTCACGCCCGACGGGGTGAGCGCGAGACGTCGCGCGAGGTCCACCCGGCGCAGTCGCGTTCCGGGGGCCTCGGCCAGGTGATGCAGGGCCGCGAAATCGCTCAACCCGATGCCGTGCACGCCGCCGAGCTCCGACTCGACGCGGGCATCCCAGAGCGCGACCGTCCGACGGATTCCGAGGAGTTGCTCGAGGCTGTTCATGGCGTGGAGGATAGGGCGTGATAATTGATTGGTCAAGCACTGCTCACGGGCTCTGGACGCGGGACCCCTGCGACCGTTACGACGGAGCCATGGTCCTCGACGCAAGGCTCGCCAAGTTGGCCACCGGGCAGTCCGCCAAGGAGGCGGCGCGTGCCTTCGCGCGCTCGCGCAACGAGAAGCTCGCCTCCGCGGAGCGCGCCCGGGCCGACGAGTTCGAGGCAATCCTCGAGACCATGTTCCTGATGGCCGCCGTCGACGGCGACGTCGCGAAGGAGGAGGTGGGGCAACTCGCCGCGAGCGTCCAGGCGATCGTCGACACGAGCGGGGGTCACTTCCGCGTCGACCTGCAGCCCGCCCTCGAGGAGCTGGCGGGGCGACTCGCCCGCGACGGCTGGAAGACGCGCCTCGACACGCTCCCAGCGCGGTTGCCCACCGCCGAATCGCGAGCCTTCGCGTTCCGTCTGGCCGCCGGTGTCGCGTTCGTCGACGACAACGTGGTGCACGCCGAGGTCGCGGCGATCGACGCCATCGCTGCCGCGCTCGGCATCGGGAGCGACGAGTCGCAGCGAATCCTGGCCGAGGTACAAGAAGAGCTCTTCGGAGGCTGAACGATGGCGACCGCGCGCGGACACTGGCTCGTGAAGAGCGAGCCCTCGGCGTACTCCTACGACCAGCTCGTGGCCGACGGGCGAACGGCGTGGACCGGTGTGCGCAACTTCGAGGCGCGCAACAACCTGCGCGCGATGAAGAAAGGTGACCTCTTGCTCTTCTATCACTCGAGCGAGGGCAAGGCCGTCGTGGGGGTCGCCAAGGTCGTTCGCGAGGCGTACCAGGACGCGACGACGAAGGACGATTGGAGCGCCGTCGACGTCGAACCGATGAAGGCACTCAAGCGGCCCGTGACGCTCGACGAGATGCGCAGCGATCGCACCTGCTCGAAGATGATGCTCTTCCGGCGCACGCGTCTCTCGGTCGTCCCGGTCACGCCGGCGGAGTTCGAGGCCGTTCTGGCGCTCGCATCGAAGTAGGTGTACCCAGGAATTCATGGATCCGAAGGTCACGCGAAGGGACACGCTGCGTCTGGCGACCGCCGCGAGCGCGCTCGGCATCGGCCTCGGCATCGGCGTCGACGCGAAGGGCGCCCCGGGGACGGCGGTCACCCTGAAGCGCACCGACGCGAGCGCCCTCGCGCTCAACTTCTACAAGTGGGACGCGAAGGGTGGCTACACGCTGCTCTCCAAGTCGGACCTCACGGCCTTCGTGAAGGGCGACATCTCGAACGCGGCGATGAAGCTCACCTACCTGAAGGTGGGCGCGACCGACGAGACGACGCTGCACGAGATGAAGATCTCGATCGTCTGACGCATGGCAGGGGAGAACGCTCACCCGGTCCGCCTCCGGACGGCGTTCACGCTCACGCGCTCCTCACCCTTCGCGTACCAGTGCCGCGCCTGCAGCCGGTGCTGCCGCGGAAAGATCATCCCGCTCAATCCGTACGAGGTCGCGAGGCTCGCGCAGACGCTCGGGACGTCGACGACCGCGGTGCTCGCGCACTTCACGGGCACGGGCGGTTCCACCCTCGCGATTCGCGAGGACCAGAGCTGCGTCTTCCTGGGCGAGCACGGGTGCACGGTGCACGGCGGACGGCCGCTCGCGTGCAGGCTGTACCCGCTGGGGCGGCAGGTGGCGCCCGACGGGGAAGAGCGTTTCGCCGAGGTGGAGCCGCACCCGCAGACCGCCGGCGTCTACGGCGGGCCGGGCACCGTCGACGATTACTTGCGCTCCCAGGACGTCGAAGCGTTTCATCGTGCCGCCGCACGCTACGCCACCGTGTTCCGCCGCATGATCGCGGTGCTCGCTTGCCGAAAGGATCTCGGCGAGGTGAGAGACGACTCGAACGAGGCGATGGCGCGCCCTCCGCTTCCCGAGGACGATGCGCTGCTCGACGTCGACGCCGTCGTCGCCCGCCACTGCGCCGAGCGTGGGATGGCCGTGCCCAGCGATCTGGAGGACCGGGTCGCCCTCCACGTCGAAGCGCTGGGGTCGCTATTGGACCAGATGGAAGAAGAAGCGCGCTAGTCCCCGGACGCTCCGTGGGAGAACGGATCGACGATCGAACCGCGGCCGCCCGCGAGGGCGTCCTGGAAGAACGTCGTGTACTGGTCGATCGCCTCGTTGGTGAAGATGAGCTCACCGTGCTGGATGGGCATCCCGCCGATCATGTGAAACTGGTAGATGCCGCCGGTCGCATGGGTCGACATGTTGGCGGTCGCAGGGTTGGGCACGGATGACAATCCGGGGATGGCGTGGAGCACGGGCTGCACCTGCGGGAGGCCCGCGGCGCGCGCGAGTCGCTCGGCCGAGCTGTTAGGCACGATGCTGTCGTCGATGACTTCCTCGAGGAGCACGTCCTTCGGCTTCCAGCCCGCCACGCCGGGTAGGGGCTCGGTCGTCACGTAGCGGGCGTAGTTCGCGGCGTCTCCCGGGTCGACGATGCCCTGGATCATCGAGAAGAAGCGCGCGAGCTGGCCCTTGGAGGTCCCGCCGGGCGTGAGCCCCTTGGTGAGGAGGCTGAAGAGATTCGAGTCCTCGAACAGCAGCGCGAGGCCGGCGCCGCCGACGTTCCACACGGAAGCGCGAACTTCCGGAGCCAGCGCGTTGAACGTCGCGGCCATCACCGATCCGAAGGAGTGGCCCAGGTAGATGATGCGCGTCGGATCGATGTCAGGCTTGCCGTCGGGCGCGCCGAGAGGAAGCACGTCGAGCGTTCCGAGCGTCTGGATGAACTGGAGCTCCTCGAGCTGGTCGCACGCCATCTGCCGGAAGTTGTCGCGAGGGATGCCGACGTCGAAGGATCCCGTCTGGAGATCGAGGCCGAAGAAGGCGGAGGTCGCCTTCACCAGGTCCGTCTGCCCGGGCGGGTAGGGCGGGGTCGCGCGCGAGCCGTGCTCCGGCGCGTCGATGCCGATGACCGCGACGTTGAGCGCCGCGAGGCGCTGCGCCGTGCCCCAGGTGGAGTCCTTGTCGCTCCCGAGCCCATGCTGGAAGATCGCGACCGGACGCGGTCCGGAGTACGTGCGGTCCGTGAAGGCGAGGAAGAACTCGAGGCTGGCCGTCGACTGCTCCGATGGCTTGCCGTCGGCGCCCACGTGCCACTTGCCGTCCGGCTTGGGCGCGCGGAAATCGGGCGACGGGAAGTGGCCGGCGAACCGCACGCGGTTGTCTCCCGGGGTCATGCCCATCTCGTTGATGACGAGCGAGTCGCTCAGCGTGGGCTTCGGGGCGGCGCGTAGCTCCTGGGCCACCGCCGAGAGCGTCTCGAGCACCGTCTCGGTCGTGAAGACAGTGGCCAGCGTCACGTGCGACGGGTCGATGCCCGTCGCGCGCTGCACGATGGGAAGCGCCGCCCGAACGCTCGCCCCGTAGTCGCCCTCGGCGTCTCCCGAGACGAGCGCCTGCGTGTCCGCGTCGGCCGCGAGCGCGGTGCCGGTCGTCGTCTTGACCGCGTCCGTGACCACGTAGGCGTAGCGCGTCCTCTCCCGGAGCGGCGTCGCGGGCTCGGCGACGAGGAGGAAGTCAGGGGCCGTCGCATCGGGGTCGTCGTTCGACGAGCGGTAGCGGGTCACGATCGCGTGCGCAGTCCCCTTCTCGGGCGACCGATCGTCGACGTCGACGAGGGCCAGCGGGGTGCCCGGCTTCGTGTACTCGTCCGGCGCGCGCGTGAACGAGGCGGGATCCAGGTCGTCGCTGAAGGCGGCGAAGACGCCCCCGATGGTCGAGAAGCCGTCGGACTCGTCGAGCGTCGCGATCGTGCTGGCGAGCGCCGAGAGCATCGGATCGTCGGTCGTCGATCGATCGATGAGCACCCGGAGGCCCGTGGGGGAGGTCGCGTCCGTCTTCGCGTAGCGATTCGACGGATACGGTGTGAGCGCCGTCGATGGGCCCGGCCCGTAGAGGGGGTGCGGGCCTACCGGCACGATGGTTCCCCCCGTCGAGCAGCCGACGATTGCGCAGGCGATGAAGAGCGCGAGTCGTTTCATGCGGTGCGTGCCGCAGTGTGGCGTCGCCGTACCGCGCCGCGGTCGCGACCGGGGCTCCTGAGACTCGCGTTGGACATCGACGCGGGGCGCGAGACAAGGTGGCGCCCGCCAGGCAAGATGAAGTGGACATGCGCATCTCTTCGCTCGCCTTGTTTCTCTGCTTCGTCGCCTGCGGCTCGAGCTCAGGCGGCGCCTCGACTGCCGGCGATTCGGGGGTGGCGGACACCGCGACGCCCGACGTCGTGCAGCCGGGTGCAGACTCCGGCCCCGAGTCGGGCTCGGACGCGATGGCGGAGGGGGGTACGGGCTACCCCGCCGCGCACCCGCCCATGCCCCAGGTGACGAACCTGGGAGGGCCGGTGATGAAGGCCCCGAAGTTCGTCATCATCACCTTCGCCGGCGACTCGCTGGCCGCGCAGATCGACGACCTGGCCAGCAAGGTGGCGTCGTCCAAGACGTACTGGAGCGGCACCACCTCGGAGTACGGCGTGGGCCCCGTCGCCTCGGTGCTCGACATTTCGGTCGCCGAGACCCCGGCGGCGAACCTCGCCGACAGCGACGTGCAGGCGTGGCTGGCGGCCAAGCTCACCGGACCCGAAGCCGGCACGCTCGAGGGCGGCGCCCCCTGGCCGCAGCCCGACGCCAACACCATCTACATGATCTACTACCCGAGCGGCGTCACCATCACGCAGGGGGGCGGGACGAGCTGCAACTCCTTCTACGGCTACCACAACGACTTCGCGTTCTCGGCCGGCGGGTACGTGACCTACAGCGTGATCGCTCGCTGCGCGGCGTTCCCCGGCACGAGCGCCATCGACTCCATCGCGGCCATCGCGTCGCACGAGTTCGTCGAGGCGGCCACCGACCCGCAGCCCCAGGACCACCCCGCGTACTACCAGCCAGACGCCGACCACGCAGCGTGGGCCTTTCTCGGCGGGGGCGAGGTCGGCGACATGTGCGCCTCGTTCGGCAACGTGTTCTACAAGCCCGCCGACCTTCCGTACCTCGTGCAGCGCACGTGGTCGAACAAGGCGGCCGCGGCGAGCCTCGATCCGTGCGAACCCGCGGGCGCGATGCCCTACTTCAACGCCGCCGCGGTCCTCAACGACACCGTCACCGTCGGCGGTGCGGCGACCAAGGGCGCGAAGATCGCCGCAGGTGCGACGGGCAGTGTCACGCTCGACCTCTTCAGCAGCGGACCGACGAGCGGCCCATGGTCGGTGCAGGCGGTCGACGGTCTGAGCTACCTGTCGATGGGCGGATCGCCCGCGGAGCTCTCGCTGTCGTTCGCCGGCGGCAGCAGCGACACTGCGACCGGCAAGAACGGCGACAAGCTCACGTTGAACATCAAGGTGTTGACGGCCGACCCGAGCGGCGGCGAGCTGTTCATGCTCGTCAGCACGCTCGGGACGTCGATGACCGCGCCCCAGACCTACTGGATCGGTCTCGTGGGGCAGTAGCAGCCCGCGAGCGGGCTACTTGTGCTTGCCGCCGCCCTTGCCGCTCGGTGCCGCGGCAACGGCAGCCCCCGCCGCCGGAACCCAGTGCGCGTAGCCGATGGCCGCCTCGGAGCAGAGCTTCTCGAGATCCTTCGGCGTCGACGACGTCTTCTTGAGGTAGTCGGTGTAGAAGCGCTTTGCCTTGTGCATGGCGAGGCAAGTGCCGACCAGCTTGTCGCTCGAGCACGCGGCGCCCGCGTTGTACGTCCCGTCGGCCTGGCACATGCTCTTGTCCATGTCGGCGGCGATGGACGTCCCGAGAATGTCCTCGCAGTAACCCTCCGCGTGCACACAGCTCGCCGTGATGAAGGAGGCGGGCGGCAGCGCGTTCTGCTTCGCCTGGTCGGCCGCGCCCGGCGTCGCCGTGAACGTCCCCTCGACGGTCGACTTGCAGTCGTCGGCCGCGTCGTCCGTCCAGGGCGCGCGTGCGTTGCCGAAGTAGTAGTAGACCGTCTGGCCCTTGCCCGCGCAGGTGCCGATGGTCTTGTCGTGCGAGCAGGCGGCCTGGCCGTACGTGCCCTTGGTGATGGTGCACGCCGCCTCGGCGAGGCCGGCCGTGTTGTCGGCGTACTCGGTGCACACCCCCGAGGTGGCCTCGACGCAGCTCCCACCCTTGGGCCCGCCCGTCGCCGTCGTGCCCCCATCCCCCGCCGTGGCCGCGTCCTTCTTGGAACAGCCGACCACGACCAGAGCGCACACCACGAGCGCGCCCGCGAACCGCGAACCCTTGAGCATGATTTCCTCCCTTTGATTCGACTGCTACGGCGAAGGGCACACGCGGCTTCCCTCCGCGGTCCGGCCTAGGGGACCTGAACGAGCCAGAGCACTCCGTTCAGCACCAGGAAGACGAATGCGTTGCATGCCGCGGTGCCGATGGAGACACGCGTGGCCCGCTCTGCTGGGCGAAGGCGACGACCATCGTGAGCACCGTGGTGAAGGCCAGGACGCCCGCCAGGAGACCCAGGTCGAACGTCATCGCTTGCTCGCGCGCAGCCCAGCTCGTCGGCTGACCACTCGGCCCGGTCTTCATCACGACGCGCTCGGGGAGACGGCTCCATGCGATCCACCAGTCGAGCGCCGTCAGCGGAACGAGCAGCCAAGACCAGAGCGTCATCCTCAGGTCCGACCACTCCATCCCTCGAGCCTATACGGCTCGCGTCACCGGCGCTTCTGGCTGTTCCGCGACCCGAGATGAGCCCTCGCGGTCTCCAGGAATCGCGCACGCGCCGCGGTGTGGTCGACGATGGGTCGCGGGTAGCTCGCGGTCCCGAATTCCGGCACCCACCGCCTCACGTACGCGCCGTCGGGGTCGTACCGCTCGGCCTGCGCGCCGGGGTTGAACACCCTGAAGTAGGGCTGCGCGTCGCATCCGCAGCCCGCGCACCATTGCCAGTTGAAGTTGTTCTGCGCCCAGTCGCCGTCCGTGAGGAGCTCCATGTAGTGCGCCTCGCCGCGCTGGTAGCTGACGAGGAGGTCCTTCGTGAGGAAGCTCGCGGCAATCATGCGCGCGCGGTTGGGCACGAAGCCTTCCGCGCGAAGCTGCCGCGCGGCGGCGTCGACGACGGGATAGCCCGTCTTGCCGTCGACCCAGGCCCGCCACCCCGCCTCGTCGTCGCGCCACGGAAAGCCGAGCCACTCCCGGCGAAAGGGCTCGCGCAGGAGCTCCGGGCGATGAAACAGGGTGTGGTGCGTGAACTCGCGCCATAGAAGCTCGCTCCGGTACTTCTCGAGCGCGGCGCGTGGAGGCCCATCTCGATGTGCCTCGTTCCATAGCGTGCGAATCGAGACGGTTCCGAACTTCAGATCCACCGAGAGGTGGCTCGTGGCGTCGGCATCGAGGCGATCCCGCAGCTCGTGGTAGCGCGCGACCGGCCCGGCGAAGAAGGAGCGCATCCTGTCGCGTCCTGCTCGCTCTCCTCCCGAGAGGATCCGCGGATTGCGTGTGATGCCCAGCGACTCCAGCGTCGGGAGGGGAGCGTTCGGGGCGACTGCCTCGATGTCGGGTGGCAGCGGCGGGAGCGATCTGGGCGCACGCTGGGGTTCGGCGATGGTCGCCTGCGCGACGAACGCCCGGGTAAAAGGCGTGTACACGGCGAACGGCGCGCCGCCCGCGGTGACGATGGACCCAGGAGGCGCGAGCGTTTCGCCCTCGTGCAGGTCGAACGGGACGCGCAGCGCTGCGGCGATGCGACGATCGCGCTCGCGCCCGAAGGGTTCCGTCCACCGGTGCGCCACCACCCGGTCCACCCGAAAGCGCGCGGCGAGCTCGGGTACGACCTCGACGCTTCGCCCGGTCGCCACGACCAGCCGGGAGCCGAGGCGCGCGAGGTTCGCCGCCAGCGAAGCGATCGACTCGAGGAGGAAGTGCATGCGGTGCGGCAGGCGACGCGCGCGCTCCGGCGCGAAGAAGTACGGATCGAGCACGAAGAGGGGGACCATCTCCCCGCGCGCTGCTTCTAGGAGAGGAACATGATCGGCGACCCGCAGATCCTTGCCTCGGAACCAGACGAGCGTTCGCCGGCCTTGCACGGCTTCGCCCTTACCACGCCGACCTTCCATTCCCGGTCCAGCCTGCTGTAATGGCCGAGGGCGACGCGGTGAGCCGAGGGGAAGACCGAACCACGCGCGTCGAGCGGCAGCTGGCGGAGGCGCAAGCTCTCACGCACATCGGGAGCTGGCACTGGGACCTGCGCACCAACGCGATCGAGTGGTCCGACGAGCTCTTTCGCATCTACGGGATGGAGCCTCGGTCCCGTGAGATCACGTTCGACTTCTTCGTGTCCCGGCTGCATCCGGAGGACCGGGACCGCGTCGTCGCTCGGGTGCGCGCGGCCGTCGAGTCCGGCGGGCGATTCGCTTACCCCGAGCGCATCCTCCGTCCCGACGGCAGCGTGCGGGCGCTCGACACGGTCGGCGAGGTCGTCCGCGACGAGCACGGCGCCGTCACGGGGCTCCTGGGCACGTGCCGGGACGTGACCGACGAGCACGCCCGCGACGAGCAGCTCCGTCTCCACGCCGACATCGTGAAGCACATCCAGATCGCGCTGGCGGTCTGGGAGGTCGGGGACCCGGACGATCCGTCCACTGTGCGCCTGGTCGCATACAACCCGGCCGCGGAGGCGGTGGCCCGGACGACGCTCCCCGACAAGATCGGCAATTCGGTCGTCGAGATCTTCCCCTACGCCGCACGCGGGCAGACGCCCGAGCTCCTGACGAGCGTGGCGCGCGACGGGCGGGTGCGGGAGGTCGTGGTCGACCGCTCGCGCAATCCGATCGATCCGCACCGCGCCGTGGCGATGAAGGCGTTCCCGCTGCCGGGCAAGCGCGTCGGGCTCGCCGTCGAGGACATCACCGAGGTCGCGAAGGCCCGGCGGTTGCGCGACTCGGTACAGGAGGTCCTCGAGAAGATCGCGACGGGAGCGCCGCTGCGGGAGGTGCTCGACACCCTGGTGCTCGCTGTCGAAGGGCTCTCGACGAAGACGATGGCCTCGGTGCTTCTGCTGAACCCCGACGGCACGCACCTGCGGGTCGGAGCGGCGCCTCACATGGCCGAGGCTGCGGAGTTCAGCAGCCTGGCGCAATCGTGCGGTCTGCGCGCGTGCTGGGCGACGCCGATCCTCGACCCGGACGGGCAGCTCCTCGGCACGTTCGAGCTGCACTACGCCGAGCCCCGATCGCCCGGACGCGACGATCGCGAGCTCATCGCGCGGGCCACGTATCTCGCCGGCATCGCGATCGCGCGCACACGGCTCGAGGAACAGCTCCGCGCGCTCTCGGCACGCGCAGAGCAGGTCCGTGAGGACGAGCGCACCGGCATCGCTCGCGAGATCCACGACGACCTCGGGCAGGCGCTCACCGCCATCAAGATCGACCTGGCGTGGCTCGCGCGGCGCGTGTCGGGCGACTCGTCGGGGTCCGGCCAGACGCTGCTCGAGAAGCTCGACGAGATGTCGCGCATGACCGACGACGTGATAGGCCGGGTGAGGCGCATCTCGTCCGACCTGCGTCCCGGCGTCCTGGACGATCTCGGGCTGCTCGCCGCCGTCGAGTGGGAAGCTTCGCGCTTCGAGGAACGCACGGGGGTCTCCTGCGTGGTCGCGTCCAACCTGGGAGACGACGTGCTGGAGCGCGATCTCTCGACGGCAGTCTTTCGCATCGCGCAGGAGGCGCTCACGAACGTCGCTCGCCACGCCGAAGCCTCGAACGTCGCGATTCACGTGCATCGCAGTGAGGACGGACGTTCGCTCCGGCTGCGGGTTCGCGACGACGGGGTGGGCATCCTGGAAGAGGCCGCGCGAGAACCGACGTCCCTCGGCCTCCTCGGCATGCGCGAGCGGGCCAGGCGTCTCGGCGGCACCGTCTCCACGACTCGCGCCCCGGAGGGCGGCACGCTGGTGGAAGTGATCGTCCCCCTCGCCGGGAAGACGAGCTAGGGACGGAGGCCGAGCTTGCGCTGACGTTCGCCGAGCTCCTGAATCTCCGGCTCGAAGTCGCTGAGCGGCTCGCCGAACTGCACGGCGACCCTGTGCGACCAGATGCCGCGCGCGGCCGGCTCGAGGGGCTCGACCCGTACGATGCGGGCGTGCGTGCTGCGGGTGCGCGCGTCGGCGTCGCCGCTCACGTGGAGCTCGAGGGATACGACGTCACCGACCGCGAGCCGCGCGTTCACGACCAGCAGCGCGCCGGTGATGCTGAGGTCGTGAATCATCGCGGTGCGCTTGACGTCGCCGGTGCGCGCGATGTGCGCCGGGAAGCAGGCGAAGTGGCGCACGCCGATGCGCCGCTCCGAGGGCGTCATGCGCTCGTCCTTGCGCACCTCGATGATGCGGCCGTCGAGCGCCTCCCACCGGACCTCGGTCGGTGCGTTCGCGTTCACGTGGTAGCGGACCTGGAAGACGGTGCCGGCGTGACCTTTGGACTGCGCCGTCGCGCGTTCCTTCGCGGCAGCTTCGTTCAGCTCGATGCGGCCGATTGCTTCCGGGGGAGTGCCCCGCACTGCGACCCACCAAGCCATGGCCCGATCGTGCGCTCGCCAGGCGTCGCCGTCCAGCAAGTAAGCTCATTCGGCGGTGAGCTCGAGGCTGCGGCCCCACCCGGTGCCGGCCGCCTCGGCGCGCACGGGGACGCCGCGCACGACGCGCATCTCGGGCTCCCAGCGGATGGCGGCTCCGTCGGGGCCGCGCTCCTGGTACGAGACGCGGATGATGGTGCCGCCGTCCTCGGTCTGACGCGCGGTCATCTGCAGCTCAGCCTCGGCGACGTTGTGCGCTGCCACGGCCTTGACCCCGGCGCCGTGCGACCCTTGCTCCAGATCGGTGCGGCCGGCGAGCACCGTTCCGTCGCCATCGACGGTGCGCACGACGCGATACGCGAGGGTCATCGGCGGAATCGGCGGGGGACGAGATGCGGCGGCCGGCGCGGCGGTCACGTGAGTACACGCGAGCAGCCAGGGCGAAGGCACCAGGGCGAGCAACGGCAAGAGCGGCGATCGAATCATGGTCATCTCCTCGCGCGAGCAGCGCTCGAGCTCCGAGTGCCATTCCGATCCGGCGTCGCTTTGACGATCTGGCAGTGCGCTCGCGATGCCGCACGATCCGCGAGTGCCGGATCAGGGGCCCGGCACGCCGGGGCGGAAGATGCGGAACTTGCGCTGCACGTTGGGCGTGAGGAAGCCGACGTCGAGGGCGTACCCGCCTGCGCCGTCGGCGAACGTGCATGCGCCCGAGAACTGGGACGGCTGCGGGGCGATGGTTCGCGCGGGAAGAGCGTGGCCGGCGGAGTCGCGGGCGACGGCGCCGGTGGCGGGGTTCGCGATGGAGAAGACGAGGCACCCGAGGTAGGCCCCGGTCGAGTCGCCGGGAGTTGCCGATAGGTACTCGACGCCGCCGGAAACGAAGAGGTCGGCCGCGTTGATGCCCGTGGCGCCTGCGACGCAATCGCCGTCGGAGGGACCGAGCATCGTGCCGACGGCTTGCCACGTCGCGCCGTGGTCCATGGTGCGTAGCAGAACGATCCGCACGGCGGGCGAGGTGCCGGCGAGGTACGCGCAGCCGACCGCCAGATCGATGGCTCCGGGGCGCCAGAGGGCACCGGGCTCGGTCAGCGCGAGACAGTCGCCGGTGCCGCTGAGCGTGCTCACGTTCGCGACGACGCCGGTGGACGAGTAGGTGCAGGACGGGTCGTTCCAGCCGATGAGCTTCTGGGGCGGCGTCCACGGTCCGCCGGGCGCCGGCGCCGTCTGGACCGCGATGGTGCCGATCGCGTAGTGGAGCTGGGGCCCGGGACTGGCGAGGTAGCGATGGGTGAAGAGCTTCCACGCTTTCGTCGCGTCGGGCTCGTCCTCGTCGTGGACGAGCGACGGTACTTCGGAGATGAAGTTGCCGGTGCACGTTCCGCCCGGGCACTCCATCGAGTCGGTGGACGCGACGGTGCCGGCCTCGGGCACGTTGGCCTCGACGGCGAGGGTCCAGGTCGCTCCGTGGTCGGACGACAGGGCGAGGTGCGTACGGATCGTTTGCTGGTCGGGCACGGCGGAGTAGGCCATCACGCCGCTCCCGGCGTCGGCCGGGTACACGAACGATGGGTCGAAGATGCCCTCTGCCGGTGTATCGCCGGGGACGACGACCTCGCTCGCCGTGGCCGGATCGAACGACGAGACCGCCGGGCACGACGCGTCGGCGTTGGACGACCCATCGTGCGGCCCGTCGAGGGCGACGTCGCCGCGCGCGTCGACCCCCGCGTCCGGTTGGACGCCGGCGCCATTGCTGCTCGAGCACCCCGCGAGGTACACGGCCACGTACGCAACGGCGACCCGCATCGACTTCAGTTTGCACTAAGTTGGGAGACCCTAGCCATGAGCGACGACGAAGAGCGCGCGCGGCGCGTGGCCGAAGTAGTCCGGAAGACCGCGGTCCTCGAGCTGCCGGGCATGGCGGAGATCGAGGTGAAGAGCGAGCAGCGATACGGCGAGGGCGGCACCTTCGACCTGTACGTCGCCGCACATGCGGCACCCGCGCCCACCGTGCTCTTCGTGTACGGCTTCCCCGATGCGCGCTTCGCCCAGGGTCTGCGCAAGATGGGCGCCTACGCCTCGTGGGGACGCCTGCTTGCCGCGTCGGGCATGAACGCCGTCGCCTACAGCTACGTCGACCCGGTGCGGGACCTCGCTGCGTTGCTCGGGCACGTGCGCGAGAACGCGGGCCACCTGGGCATCGACCGGTCACGCCTCGGGATCTGGGCCGCCTCCGGGAACGTGCCGACCGCGCTGCACCTCCTGATGACCCAACCGCCGGACACGTTCCGCGCGGCCGCGCTCCTCTACGGGTACATGCTCGACGTGCCCCCGGCGGCCGAGGAATTCGGCATCGGCGCGCCGGCCCGGGGTCGCCCGGTCGAGGACCTGCCTCGGCTTCCGCTTCTCGTGGTCCGCGCCGGGCAGGACCAGACCCCCCTCCTGAATGCCTCGCTGGACGCGTTCGTGTCCGCCGCACTCGCGCGCGACCTGCCTCTCACGGTGATCAATTAGGCCGGAGCACCGCATTCGTTCGATCTGTTCGACGACTCCGAGGGGAGCCGTTCGACGATCCGCGCCGTGCTCCGTTTCCTGCGCGAGCAGCTGACCGCCGCGTAGAGGGGGCGAACGGCCGAGCTGGGAATCCCGCCGCTCTCGAAGCGTGCTGAGCCGAATAGGCGATCTGAAACCGTAGGAGTCGCACGAGCTTCGTTGGCGGCCCCTGTTGCGCCTCGGGTACCATCCAGTCAGGGGTGCGACGCCGGAGATGCGGTGACGCCGCACAGGGAGAGGGGCGGACGCGCCATGGCGTCGACGAACTTCGAGGACGAGCTCCCCACGGGAGTCATCGATCCGCTCGTCTTGCGTTCGCGCCAGCGCGTCGGACAGGTGCTCCGAGAGAAGTGGCGCCTGGACGTCCTGCTCGGCGTGGGCGGCATGGCGTCCGTCTACGCGGCGACGCACCGCAACGGCAGTCGCGTCGCCATCAAGATGCTCCACCAGGAGCTGTCGATCCATCCGCAGGTCCGAAGCCGCTTCATGCGCGAGGGGTACGTCGCAAACTCGGTCGGCCACGAAGGCGCCGTGCACGTCATCGACGACGACACCGCCGAGGACGGTTCGCTCTTCCTCGTCACCGAGCTGCTCGACGGGGAGACCCTCGAGGATCGGCGCCTGCGCTTCGGCGGCCAGCTCTCGGAGGACGAGGTTCTCTGGCTCGCCGATCAGTTGCTCGACGTGCTCATCGCCGCGCACGGGCGCGGCATCGTCCACCGCGACATCAAGCCCGAGAACGTGTTTCTCACACGCGCCGGCACGGTGAAGGTGCTCGACTTCGGCATCGCCCGTCTTCGCGAGGTGTCGAGCGCCAGCACGGCGACGAGGTCTGGCGCCTCGATGGGCACGCCCGCGTACATGTCGCCGGAGCAGGCTCGGGGCCTCTGGGACGAGGTCGATGCCCGGAGCGACATCTGGGCCGCGGGCGCGACGATGTTCCACCTGCTGACGGGTAGGCCAGTGCACGAGGGGCGTACGGCGAACGAGGTGCTCCTCGAAGCGATGACCAAGCCGGCGACGCCCATCGCCGCGGTCGCAGCGAACGTAGCCCCGGCCCTGTCGCATCTCGTCGACAAGGCCCTCGCGTTCGAGCGCGAGAATCGATGGCAGGACGCAGGTCGCATGCAGGAGGTGTTGCGCCGCGCGTACGTCGATCGCAACGGGGCGCAGATCTCGACGGCTCCGAGGTTGACGGTTCCACCGAACGTGCCCAACCGGACGCTGCCCACCGCAGAGAGCGCACTGCGTGCGAGCCTCCCCACCACGGGCCAGCCCGTCGCCGACGCGCGCGCGCTCACGACGGCCGGTCACCGCAGGCGCCTTCGGCCCTCGAGACTGGCCGCGATCGTGCTAGGGGGCGGCGCGATCGGTCTGATCGTCGCCGCCGCAGCCATCGCTGTCGTCTCCGGGAAGCGCGGCGCCCCGCACGCGGTGAGCGCGGCGGCCATCGCGACGAGTGCGCCAGCCGTCGCGTCGGCTCCCTCGGCTCCGCCGGAGGTTGCCGCGACCGACCTCCCCAGCGCGCCGACAAATAGCGCTCCGACGCCGCCCCGTCCGAATGCCGCGCCTCGTCCCGCGTCGCCGCCGGCGTCTCCTGCTCCCAAGGTCGACTGCACGCCGCCATACGCGGTCGATTCGACGGGTCACAAACACTGGAAGGTCCAATGCCTGTGACTCGTTCCTTCGGCTCACTGGCCGTGTGCCTGCTGCTGTCCCCATCGGCGGCGCTCGCCGCAGGACCGACGAAGGAAGCCTGCGTCGCAGCCAACGAGGCAGCGCAGGATCTGCGGCAGGCCGGCAGGCTTCGCGAGGCCCGTCAGAAGCTCCTCGTCTGCGTGTCCGACGCTTGCCCCGGCCCGGTGCGCGAGGACTGCGTCCAGCGCTTGAACGACGTCAACACGGCGATGCCGACGATCGTCTTCGAGGTGAAGGATCCGACCGGGAACGACGTCAGCGCCGCGCGCGTGTCGATGGACGGGCAACCGCTCGTCGACAGAGTCACCGGCAGCGCGGTCTCCATCGATCCCGGGGAGCACCGCTTCGCGTTCGACGATGCGAACGGGCTCTCGCACGTCGAACAGACCGTCGTCGTGCGCGAAGGAGATCACGACCGGCGCGTTCGCGTAGTCCTACAAGCCGTCCGTACGGAGACTGCGACGAGCGGGACATCGATTCCCACGGAGGCACCGCAGCCCGAGGCACCTGCGTCGGTCAATGCGGGTTCGACCGGTGTGGGCAGCACGCAGCGCCTCATCGGGCTCGTGGTCGGCGGAACGGGCGTCGCCGGCCTCGTCGTGGGAAGCATCTTCGGTCTCGTTTCGAAGAGCACCTACGACAATGCGTTTCGAACGGAGTGCCGCAGCACTCCGAACGGCTGCTCGACGCAGGGTGCGGAGGATGGTCAGACCGCCCACACCCAGGCGATGGTCTCGACGGTCGGCTTCATTGCGGGCGGAGTCCTGCTCGCAGGGGGGGCCATACTGTATTTCACGGCGCCGAGCGGGGATTCCGTCGCAGTCGCCCCGGCAATCGGGTCCGATGGCGCCGGGCTGGCCCTGCGCGGACGCTGGTGATGATGGCGGCAGTCACGCCTTCCGCAGGCGGTGCTTGCTGCTCGGTCGCTTCGACGGTGGCGGGGGCGGCGCTGGCGGGATCGAGTCGCTCACGCCGGCGACGGGGACCGGCGGGGGCAGCGTGGTGCGCTGCGGGCGCGAGGAGCTCGTGTGACGCAGCCACATCGCGCGCTTCTCGCGTTCGCCGGGGAAGAGGGCGTCGAGGATCTCGCTCGTGAGCGACACCATCTCGTCGCCCGTTTCCTGCTCCTCGACGAACGCGTCGAGCGCGCGCGCCAGCTCACCGGCGGTCTGGTACCGCTCGTCGGGGCTACGCGCGAGGGCGCGCCGGATGATCTTCCACAGCGCCTCGGGGTACTCGGGCAGCCTCGCCCGCGGGTCGGGCACGAGGCCGGCGCGCGTCGCCATGAGGGTCTCGACGTCGTCGTCGCGCTTGAACAGGCGACGCATGGTGGTCAGCTCCCAGAGCGTCGTGCCGAGCGTGTAGATGTCGCTGCGCCCGTCGAGGGGTTGCTGCTCGATGGCCTCGGGCGACAGGTAGGGGAGCTTGCCTTTCACGATGCCCGCCGAGCTCTTCGCGCGGCGCCCCGTCGCCTTGGCGAGGCCGAAGTCGAAGAGCTTCACCTCGCCCTCGAACGTGAGGAAGATGTTCGTCGGGTTGACGTCGCGGTGCACGACGTTGAGCGGCTCGCCCTCCTCGTCCTTCAGCGCGTGCGCGTGATCCAGCGCATCGGCCACGCGCGCGGCGATCCAGGCGGCGTGCTCGAGGCGGAGGGACACCTTGCGCGCCTTGCACGCGTCCCACACGTCGCGCAGCGTCCGCCCCACGAGCAGCTCCATCGCGATGAAGTGCTGCTCGTCGTCGATGCCGTGCTCCCAGTGCGCCGCGATGTTCGGGTGCGACAGGCGGGCGAGGATCTTGGCCTCGTCGTGGAACATCGCCTGCATTGCCTCGTCGTGTCCCAGCTCGTGGCGGATGACCTTCAGGGCCGCCACGCGCTCCTGGCCCTTCGCGTCGCGCGCACGCCCCAGGTAGATCATGGCCATGCCCCCGCCGGCGATCTTGACGACCACGTCGTACGGCCCGAGCCGCGTCGGTCGCCTGGGGACGGTCACGATGGCAGCCTACCACGTCAGGCGCTTCCTTTGACACGGTGTCCGGCGCCTGACATCTTGTCCGCGTGGTGACAAAAGTACCCGCGTTCCCGGCTCCGCCGGGGGAAGAGCCGCCCGCCACCGCGAGTGTGTCCAACGTCCCCACCGACGGGCCGCTCCCCGATCCCTCCCCGGACGCGATCACGGTGCTGGTCGTCGACGACGAGCGGAGCAACGTCGAGTCGCTCGAGAAGATCTTCCAGCGCGAGGGGATGCGCGTCCTCTCGGCCCCCGACGCGAAGCGCGCGCTCGAGCTCGTGCGCAGCCACCGCGTGCACGTCGTCCTGACGGACCTGATGATGCCCGGCACGACGGGCCTCGAGCTCCTCCGTGCCGTCAAGCAGGTGGCGCCGGACGTCGAGGTCGTCCTCATGACGGCTTACGGCTCGGTCGAGGCCGCGGTCAACGCGATGCGCGACGGCGCCTACGACTTCGTCGAGAAGCCCCTCAAGCGCATCTCCATCGTCAAGAGCGTCCGCAAGGCGGCCGAGCGGCAGAAGCTCGTCG
>Ga0335069_10000912_pt1 | contig 47518 bp, 46 predicted proteins | sample Lox_Sample_11_FD_206714 | JGI IMG/M metagenome (GOLD analysis project Ga0335069, IMG submission 206714) | Soil microbial communities from Loxahatchee National Wildlife Refuge, Florida, United States - Lox_Sample_1.1 | ecosystem: Environmental > Terrestrial > Soil > Wetlands | place: USA... | reverse complement strand
CCGAGCACCAAATCGGGAGAATCCCATCTTCTTAACCTTGTCGTTGGTAAATGCGGTAATTTGAAAACGAAGTCTGGCTTCCCTCTCGCAAAGGACATCATCACCACTCACAAACGATGCGCAAATATTTCTTCCTCATCGCCGCTCTCGTCGTCGCCCTCGACCGCTACACAAAATGGCTGATCGAGCACAAGCTGACCATGCATGACAGCATTACCGTCATCCCCGGTTTTTTTCGCATCATCCACACCGAAAATTCCGGCGCCGCCTTCGGCCTCTTCGCCGAGTCGCCCTCGCAATGGAAGGTCGCGCTGCTGATAGTTTTTTCTCTGATCGCGCTCGCCATCGTCTCGATGCTGCTCTGGAAAAACAGCTCGCGCCTGACGTCAACAACCGTCGGCCTGTCGCTGATTTTAGGAGGAGCGCTGGGAAACCTGTGGGATCGAGTCGTAAGCCGACACGTCGTCGACTTCCTGCTCTTCTACGTCAGGCAATATCAATGGCCAGCCTTCAACGTAGCCGACAGCGCCATCGTGGTAGGAGCATGCCTGCTGGTCCTGGAAATTTTGTTCACGAAATCGCCGAAACAGGCGTCAGCATGAGTCATTACGCTGTCACTGATCTTCTCGCCGGCAGCACGAACGGCTTAACGACGTCCCTTGTTGATCAGATTCTTGATGTTGAGGCCGCGGAGCGAAAGGTTGTGCCGTTTTCCGAAATCGGCCAAGCGCTCCGCTGACTCGGCGACCGAAACGCCTCGAGGCGAGATGCACTCCTTGATCAGAGCGCCAAGCAGCCGAGAAACGCTCGTATGGCGTCTGGCTGCCTCGATGCGCGCCCACTGAGCCACATCTTCTTCGAGGAGGATGGTTATGTTGCGCAAAGGCCGGGTTCCTGACATGAATCAGTTGTAATACGATTTTCGCGTCAACTGAGAAAAAATAGGCTTCTACGGATTCTGATACAGCTGCCGGTAAACGTTCGCATTCCGCAAAATCGCCTGCACATACTCGCGCGTTTCGGTAAACGGAATCGACTCCACGAACTCCTGCGGATCGCGATAATGCCCTTCTTCCAGCCAATCCGCAACGCGATCGGTTCCCGCGTTGTAAGCGGCAAGCGCGTATTCGAACTGGCCGTTGTACTTGTCGACCATGTCTTTGAAGTAGCGCGTTCCAAGCTGCAAGTTCACCGCAGGCGTGTAAAGCTGCGGAGCTTTGTAGCCCTTCAGCTTCACCTGCTTCGCCACAGTCTTTCCGGTCTTTGGCAAAAGCTGCATCAGTCCGACAGCGTTCGCGTGCGAAATCGCTCCCGCGTTGAACTCCGATTCCTGCCGGATCAGCGAAGCGACCAGAAACGGATCGAGCCCATTCGCCTGCGAGTATTTCCGCAAATCGCTCCAATAAGGCCGCGGAAACAGCGCCTCCCAATAAGGACGCGGCAAATCCGGAATATCGACGGCGAAATAGTTCGGCGCCGTGCGCTTCATGATCTCGATGCCGCGATCGTATCGTCCTCCGTCCTGATAAACCTTCGCCATTTCCGGAGGAGCCCAACTTCCGCCTTCCTGGCTCGCCGCAGCCTGCAGTTCGCGCACAGCCATATCGGCAAGCGCGCCGTTTGAAAGCAGCCGAGCTCGCGCCACGCGCAGGTTGTCTTCCGGAGCTTCAGCCTCAGGAACCTTGAGCGCGCTCGGCAGAGGCGCAATATGATCGAGCAACGCAAAGTGAACTGGAGACGACAAGTCCACCTTGATATGTAGTGCCTTCAGACGTTGCCGCCCAAGTTCCGCATAGTAGTAGTTGCGAAAGCGATCGCCGAGCTTCTGGTAGAACGCAGCGGCCATCGCAGGATTGCCTTGTTCCTCCGCGATTCGCGCGCGCCAGTAAAGCGCGGCAGGAATCTCCGCCGAGTCAGGATACAAAGCGATCTGGTTCTCGAATGCCTTGCCAGCATCCTCCGTTCTTCCCTGCCGGAAGTTCAGCCACGCCGCTTTCCAGTGCGCATATGAAGCGCGATTCCCATGCGGAAAGCGTTCCTGCAACTCACGGAAGAAGTCGATCGCGTGATCGTAATCCTTCTTCAGCAGGTACATGTTGCCAGCGGAAAGCAGCGCCTGCTCCAGCCAAGGACTCGTCGGTCCAAACTGCCGCAACTGGCCAATGGTCTCAAGCACCGACTTCTCATCGCTTGTTGAGCGTGCCGTCTCGCTCAGAAGGTAAAGCCGCTGCGCCTCGTTGTCTCCCTGCTGCACGCCCATCGAAGTCACCAGGCGCCGCGCTTCCTGGCTCCGTCCCGACTTCTCTAAAGAAGTTGCCAGCGCAAGTTGCAGTGTGACTCGATCTTCGCCTGAAGCTTCATTCGCCAGCGTCCGGTAATCGTCTGCCGCGTCGCTATAGTGCCTGCTTTTGAATAGCAAGTCCGCGCGCGTTCGCCGCTCGCCAGACGAACCCGCAATTCCAAGCTTGCGCAACTCCGCTCCAGCCGCATCGGCTTCGGAGCTGTTGGGCATGTTGAAGTACAAGTTGCGGAAAGCATCGATTGCCTTCTGCTTGTTTCCCGCTAGTTCGTATGAGCGCCCAAGCTCAAGTTCGATATCGCTGCGCACAGGCAATCGATCCTTCTCCAGCAATGCGGCCGCTTCCTGCGCGCGTCCTTCGTCATACAGCACGCTCGCATAGGCAAGATGCGCGTCGCGAATCAGCAGCGAATCCGGATATCGCGTCGAAAACTCCGCAAGTGTCGCCATCGCTTCGGCATTGTGTCCGGTCTTCATGTATGCTTCGCCGAGGTAATACGTAACGTAGTCGGCAAGCTCGCTTGCTCCGGCCTTGGCGCGATTCAGCGGTTCGATCGCCTTTGCATAGTCATGATCGAGCGCGTGCGCATAGCCAAGTACCAGCCAAGCCAAAGCTCCAGCATCTTCCTTGGCATGTTTGCGAGCATAGGCCTCGACGCCCGCATACGCAGTTGGCGTCCGGTCCTGAAGTAGTTGCTGCGCCATCGGACGCAGATTGGCAGATGCTACAAACGCTGCCCGCGCGCGTCGAACTCGCGGAGAAATGACCTTGCGCTTCTTCTTCGCGACGGTCCTCTGAGTGCCCTTCTTCGCGGAACCAGCCTTCGTTCCGGTCTTCGACGTCGCAGTCGTCTTCTGCCCGGACTTCGCCGCCGCAGCCTTATGCGGAGTCTTCGTGGATGACGTCGACGAAGCAGCCGGCTTGCCGGAACTCTCGGAGGATGAAGATGCTTGAGCGCCTGCGCGGAACAACTCGGGCGCGACCAGAAAGAGGAACAACGCTACCGCAACCACCGATACCGCGAACTTGCGCACTACACCCTACCTAGACCTGAAAGTTGGGACCCATCACGCTCAAGTCGTCTTCTGCGAGACTTCGTTTCATCTCATCTTCGAAGTAATTGCCCGCAGCCGCAACCGTCGTCCCGTAACGTTTTTGGTACGTCGCCCGGCTCTTATCGATCGGATCCCTCAGCAGGTCGTAGAGATTCTTGCTGGCGCGGCCTTCCTCGACCTTGGACTTGTTATAGAGCTTGATCTCATCGACCAGCAAGCGAGCGAAGCGCTTCGCCTTGCGGTGGACTTCCTCATCCTCGGGCGACATCGGCGGACGAGATGGCGCAGCTTCCGGGGCAACTTCCGTGTGCACGTGACCCACTGTCAACGGCTCAACCGCAGCCGGCATTTCAGCGACAGCCGACTGAACGGCGGCGCTGTGCGCCGACGCATGATGCGATTCGTGGTGAATGGCCACAGGCTCAACGGCCGCGCTGTGGCTCGAAGCCGCGGCAGCCATGGCAAACGCAGGCGCATGCGACGCAAACGGGTCGTTGAACGCAGGAGCCGCCGGCGCGGCGCGATGGATGGCCACAGGTTCATGCGCCTCAACCGGCGCTGTCGCCGGATCTTTATGGGCCTGTTTCCGCAGCGAGTTCACTTCCAGCCAAGAACCTGTCGCTAATACGAGTACGTCGAGCGCGCCCGCGTCGATAGCTTTGTCCTCGACACCACCGTCGGCGTAAACCAGCGCCGCGACCTTATCTTTGAGAATCAGTGGCAACAACCTTACGTTAGATGCGGTTCCGAACTGCTCGATGAACCTGGAATCGAACTCGCCGTCACTGGCCTTTACGCTCGCGCGTTCGGTCAGTGAACGGGCCACTGCGGCGGCATTCGCATCGAGCGCATAGTCTTTCAGAGCATCATTGTTGGCGAATCCGCGCGCCTGCCAGCCAGTGGCATTGCTTCCTTTCACGACGAAAAGCGCTACGCGCGCCGCATAGCGCGAGCAAGCGTCAAGCAGGGCGCGCAGGATCTCCTTCTGCGTCGATCCGAGCTGAATTTCCGTGATAGCACGAGCCAAGTCCTCCGAGGTCGAAGAGAAGGCGCTGGACGGTTGCGATGCGATCTCATCGGCGACACGGCGCGTAATCTCGCTGCGCAGTTGAACAAGCTGGGTCTGGAAGACCTTGTCGACAACCCGTTCCACAATTGGTTCGACCCAATTGCGTTCTGCACCGCGTTCTGCCATGCGTGTTCCGCCTGATGATCTTTTGGAAGACCGATGAATTGAACTTCTAACCCCTTATTGTAGGGCCGTTTGGCCAACCCCTCATGACACCGTAGTACGAGTCAGGACAGTATCGAAAGTAAGCGGGGGGAACCGCCGATACACGCCTTTCCGCCAGTTCTGCCCAATCCTGCCAGCATAAAACGCTTCCAGCCTTTACAATAGCAGCGGGGAATTCTCGGGAACTGCAGAAAAATCTGCATCAAGTTACGAATGAGTGCAATCCAACCAAACGTACAGCAGCAGCAACCGGTCAGCGAAGAGATGGAGCTGGTCCGGCGTGCGAAGCGCGGGGACGATTCGGCGTTTGAAGAACTCGTGCGGCGCTATGATCGGAACGTTTTCCGCATAGCCCAGCACATCACGCAGAATCGGGAAGACGCGGAAGACGTCGTTCAGGACGCGTTCCTGAAGGCGTATGGAAATCTGGCTCAGTTCCAGGAGCAGTCGAAGTTTTACACCTGGCTGGTTCGGATTGCGGTCAATGAAGCTCTGATGCGGTTGCGCCGGAGAAGGCCGGAACGTACGGTCTCTCTGGACGAAGATGTTAAGACGGAAGACGATTCCCTTCCTCGCGAGGTTGCGGATTGGAGTCCGAATCCGGAACAGATGTACAACCAGTCGGAATTGCGTGACATTCTGACTCGCACGATTCAAGGCTTACCGCCCGGGTTCCGGACGGTTTTTGTGCTGCGAGATGTCGAGGGTTTGTCTACGGAAGAGACAGCCCAAGCGTTGGAATTGAGCATTCCGGCCGTGAAGTCGCGTCTACTGCGTGCGCGTTTGCAGTTGCGTGAACGGCTCAGCCGCTTCTTTCAGAAGAGACAAAATGGAGGCGGCGAAAAATCCAGTGGAGATGGCGACCAGTGAAGTGTACCGAGTTTCTTAACGAGTTAACCAACTACCTCGACGGCGTTATCGACGATCGGACTAAGTCCGAACTGGAAGATCACCTGGCTTGGTGCCACAACTGCTACGTGGTCTGCGACACCACCCGCAAGACCATCGAGATCTACCGCAACCAGGAACTCTACGAATTGCCGGATGATCTCCGCGGACGCCTTCAGACTGCGATCATGAGCAAGTGCACGGCGCACAAGAAATCCGGTCCGGAGAAGGTCTAAGCTCTCTCTTTTTCTCAGACTCGATACTCCTCCCCTTCAAGCTCACCGTACGAATTCTTTTCCTAAACTGAGAGTCACGATTTGTTAATCAAGGCTGCGCGGCGGTAAAAGCCCTGCGCAGCAACCTTTCCAGGCGTTCCCGAATCGAAACCATCGCGCAAATACCATCCAGAACCTTTTCCGCGCAAAACGAATCTAATTAAGCAGACATAATTCCTACACTGATTAAAGTGGCACGCGATTTTGCCGTTCTTATTTGGGGTGATTCGATGCTTACGAAGATGATCAATGCCGTTTTTGGCTGCCGCCATTCCCGTTATAGCTTTCCCATAACCATGCGAGCCAACGCGCGCCGCAGCACTGTTGCTCGGACCGGGACGTATGTGGTCTGCCTCGATTGTGGCCGTGAGTTTGCCTATGACTGGCAGGAGATGAAGGTAGCGGCAATTCCGTCGAAGAAGACCTCTGCCCGCCCGCTTTTGACCAAAGAAGTCGCGTGAATGCGAAGCGCTGCTGAACCGGAAAAACAGCCGGTTCAGCCGTCGTGATTCCGAAAGTCACTCTCCCTTAAGTTCCTTCACAATCCGGAAAAATTCACTGCTCTTCTCGCCCGCGCGGGGCGATAATAGTTCCAGCGCGGACTTGCAGGCGGCTTTGAAGATTCTCCTAAGCGGACGCTCTCCCCGCGAGGCACTCCTGTCTGCAGTTCCGGCTGGGAGGTTCTATGCCTCTTTCCAAGCTCCGTGAGTTTCTCGATCGCAATCAAATTCAATATCTGGTGATCTCGCATTCGGTGGCCTACACGGCTCAGGGGATTGCCGCTCTTACCCACATCAAAGGCAAGGAACTCGCAAAAACTGTGATGGTCATGATGGATGGACGGCTGGCAATGGCCGTTGTGCCGGCTTCCGTGCGCGTTGACCTGCACAGACTCAAAAAATATCTGGGAGTCGAAAGCGTGGAACTGGCCACAGAGCAGGAATTCCGCGACCGCTTCCCCGATTGCGAAACCGGATCGATGCCACCTTTCGGCAACCTCTACGGAATGGACGTTTTCGCCGACGAATCGCTGGCCGAAGACAAGGAAATATCGTTCAATGCAGGCTCGCATCGCGAACTGGTGCGCATGCGCTTCGACGATTTCGAGAGGCTGGCAAAACCCATGCTGATCCAGATCGCCGCGCGGCAAGCTGCCCACGTGGCCTGAACGTCTGAACGGAGGAGGGCGAAGCCGGCCCGCTTCGCTCTCCATTCCGGCTCGCCTGATGTCAAATTACTGTCCTCGGGGAAATTTCTGCATTTTTCATACTCCGTTCACAAACGCCTGTGTTAGATTTTTCCAAGTCAACCCGACAATTTGCGGAGGAAAATGAATTGGGCAAGGACATGGTTCCGAAGAAGATTTTCTTCACCAAAGGTGTTGGAAAACATCGTGAACGTTTGACCTCGTTCGAACTTGCCTTACGCGACGCTGGTATTGCCGCCCAAAATCTGGTGCGCGTCTCCTCGATCTTCCCGCCACAATGCAAGCTGATCCCGCGCTCGCAGGGACTGAAATATCTGCATCCGGGCGAAGTCGTTTTTGCGGTGGTCGCCGAAAACTCGACTCACGAGCCGCATCGTTTGCTGGCCTCGTCGATCGGCGTGGCCATTCCAGCCGACCGCAACACGTATGGATACCTGAGCGAGCATCATTCTTTTGGCGAGACCGAAGACGCGGCCGGAGACTATGCGGAAGAGCTTGCCGCTGAGATGCTGGCAACGACGTTGGATGTGGAGTTCGATCCCGACCGCTCATGGGACGAAAAGAAAGAGATCTACCGCATTTCGAACAAGATCGTGCGCACGGCGAATGTTACGCAGTCGGCGGTCGGCGATAAGCGCGGTCTTTGGACTACCGTGATCGCGTCGGCCGTGACGATCTTCGACTAGTTAGAGTTGCAAACAGAGACGCGGCAAGCCGCGTCTCTTACGATGCCTTTACCAGCGCCTTCTTCCCTGCTGGCTTCTTCTTCAACCTCTCGATGACTGCTGCGACAATCAGCGGCAAACCTACTGTTGCATCGACGAAGACCTCTCCGAATTTTCCGCCTTCGGCTGGCGGGACGAATTTTCCCCATGAAACGGCTTCGCTGTAGGGACTGCCCGAAAGCCCGCCCCAATAAACCGGCTCCGGGCAGATGCGTAAGCCGTAGTGATAACGCTTGAGCGGCAAGTCTTCTCCGCCGCGGCGATGGCGCAGCTCGATGAAGGGGCCAAACTGCTGCGACCAGTTCCGCGGAACGCCTCCGCCAATTGTGAAGATGCCAATCTTCTTTTGGGCCAGAAGCGTCGCTGCGAAGTATTCCAGATCGAGAAAGGGATCAAAGCGGAAACGTGGCTTCCCCTGCTTGTCGCGCTCTCGGTTGGTAAGCGCGTAGTCAAGGCCGAGTTCCGAGTCGGAGAATGCGGGTACGAATACAGGCACATTGTTTTCGTATGCCGATTTCAGGATTCCGCGCTGGCCTTTCGCAGTCTTGGATAGATGAGCGCCGATAGCTCGATTCAGTTTGTACGAGCACATCACTTCATTCGCGTCCCATGCGCTGAAGACCGCGTGCATCACGCGTTCGACATCGTCAAGATTCTGTTCCGGCTCGAGCGTGTCGTAGACGCGGTTGTAGCCCGCTTCGTACAACTCCTCATCGCTAAGATCTGGATTGTGGCGGAAGTGGGCGCGGCCTGTTGCCTCGACGAGTCCGTGCGCCATCAATGCGCCGGTGGAAACGACAGCGTTCACAATGCCGAGTTCGATCAGGTCGGCGATGATCAGTCCTTGCTTCGCGACCGTCATCGCGCCGGCGAGCGTCATCACGATGAAGGCGTCTTTGTCACGCGCCATCGCTTCGAGCACGTCGGCGGCTTCGCCGAGTTGGCGTCCGGTGAATGCCGTCTTGGCCATAGCGCGAATGAGGCCGTCGATGGAATCGATCTGTTGCAGATCGAGAGGCGCAAGTGGGATGAGCATGTCTGAAACTGGATCGTGCAGCTTACGATCGATTCCCGCGCCTTCCTGATGCGCTTTGCCGCTCTGGTGCCGATTGGGTTGAGACTTTTTCTTTTGAGCCAAGGAAATCTCCTTCGATGTATGAATGCGTACGCTGAACAATTAATGTACTAGAACCGGAAGCGCGGTGGAGGCGCATCGTCGAGGAACTTTGTTAAGGAACGATGACATCTTCTCCGCTTCGGCGTTTGATATTCTAGGCGCGCACGATGAGGATGCGTCGCTGCGCTGTGCGCCGCATCTACTCTGCGAGGAATAACTTTTTTGCCCGATAAATTCAACGTCGCTCTCATCCAGATGTCGTGCGGCCCCGAGCCTGCCGAAAACATGGCCAAGGCGCTCGACCGCGTACAGGAAGCAGCCAGGCGCGGGGCGCATGTCGTCTGCCTGCCCGAACTTTTCCAGACGCAGTATTTTTGCCAGCGCGAAGATCACGCTCTGTTCGATCTTGCCGAACCGATTCCCGGTCCTGGAACTGAGAAGCTTTCCGCGGCGGCGAAGCAAAGCAAAGTTGTACTTGTCGCCTCGCTTTTCGAGAAGCGCGCGCCAGGGCTCTATCACAACACGGCGGCGATCTTCGACTCGGACGGCGCGCTGCGCGGGATTTACCGCAAGATGCACATTCCGGACGATCCGCTTTACTACGAGAAGTTCTATTTCACGCCCGGCGACCTCGGTTACAGAGCGCTCGATACGCAGGCCGGAAAGATAGGCACGCTTGTGTGCTGGGATCAGTGGTATCCCGAAGGCGCGCGGCTCACGGCTTTGCAGGGCGCGAGCATCTTGTTCTATCCGACGGCGATCGGCTGGCATCCTGACGAAAAGGCCGAGTTCGGGGTGGCGCAGCACGATGCTTGGCGAACGATTCAGCGGGCCCATGCGATTGCGAATGGCGTTTACGTCGGCGTTGTGAATCGTGTTGGCTTTGAAACCGGCAACATTCGCGGCAATTCGGCTCCGGGAAAAGGGCTCGAGTTCTGGGGCGGATCGTTTCTCGCCGATCCGTTCGGGCGAATTTTGGCGGAAGGATCTCACGACAAAGAAGAAATTTTGCTGGGCGAGGTCAACCTTAAACTGATAGAAGACACGCGCCGCAACTGGCCCTTTCTGCGCGACCGACGCATCGATAGCTACGCGCCGATTACCAGCCGGATGCTGGATGGAAAATGAAAAAACCTTCAAAACTTCCGGCCGCACTTGGCTACCGCATGCCTTCAGAGTGGGAGCCTCATGCTTCCACGTGGCTGGCCTGGCCACATTTCAAGGAAGACTGGCCGGGTAAATTTAAACCGATTCCCTGGGTTTATGCCGAGATCATTCGCAATTTGGCACGGCATGAGCGCGTCGACCTGATCGTTAGTAGCCTGCGCGCTGAGAGCGATGCGCGCGAGGTGCTGGAACGGGCCGAGGCGCTTTCCGATAACGTGCGCTTTCACCAGTGGCGGACGGACCGCGTCTGGATGCGCGACTCCGGATGCATTTTTCTGACGACCGATTCCGAACTGCTCGCGCTTCATTTTAAGTTCAACGCTTGGGCGAAATATGACAACTTCAAACTTGACGCGAAGGCCGGCGCGCGCATGGCGAAGGCTGCCGGCGTGCGTACCGTTCATCCAACTTTTCTCGACCAATCTGAAGAAGAACATCTCGTCGTCCTTGAAGGTGGCTCAATAGATGTCAATGGCCGCGGAACTTTGCTGACGACAGAGGAATGTCTGCTATCGACCACGCAGCAGCGAAATCCTGGCATGGATCGCACCGCCTACGAGCGGCTGTTCGCCGACTACTTCGGAATCCAGACTGTGATCTGGCTCGGCGATGGCATCGAGGGCGACGATACGCATGGCCACGTTGACGATCTCACCCGCTTCGTTTCGCCCGACACGGTGGTCACGATGGTCGAACCGGATGCTCAGGATGCGAACTATTCCGCTCTGCAGCACAACCTGGGACGGCTGCGCGCCGCGCGCGACCAGGACGGCCAGCGGCTCAACCTTGTCGAGATCCCAATGCCCAGCCCAGTGATTTTTGAGGGCCGGCGGCTGCCGGCAAGCTATGCGAATTTCTATATTGGGAACGGGGCCGTGCTGGTCCCGGTATTCAACGACCCTATGGATCGGATCGCTCTCAATACGCTGGCGGATCTGTTCCCCTCCCGCGAGATCGTGCCCATCTATTCGGGAGATTTGATTTGGGGCTTCGGCGCGATGCATTGCATGACTCAACAGCAGCCCAAAACGGTATAGTCCACGGTGCCGTTTGCAGTGTCAGGGGATGCGACCGGTTCAATGTGTCAGGGGTGCCCCCGGTCTTACCGTACTGTACCCCCTCCCCCCCTCCCCCCCCTCCCCCCCTAAAACTTGTAATTTTTACACACCATTGGGCGCCTTCTTGTCAATCTCCCAAAATATCGATCTCATCCGATATTTTGCCGGGTCGCGAGGCACGACATTTCAAAAGCGACTTCCCCTTTCGGGAACTCCTGAGGGAGATACGGCGGTCAATCAAGGAGGCGAACCCCAAAGCGATGAACAGCTTCAGACCGCAACTACTAAGTATCAGGTGAAGAGGTTCGGACGCTTAAGTCAATTGAATTGACGATGATTGTGGTGCAGGCGCGGTTTTTCCTGTTCCAGATTGGATCGGATTCAGCGGGGCAGACTTGTTAGAAGCCGGCGGAACTCCCTGCCGCAGCCGCAAGTTGCTTTGCCGCCGCAGCCGCCTCCCTGCGGCCAGCCTCGATGGATGCTTCCAAATCCAAGTGCGGAACCGGCGATTGGGCTGCCGCTTCGTAAAACTTAAGCGCTTCATCCGGCCGATTCAACCGCTTCAGGCAGATGCGCGCCGCGGCCATTTGCGCCATCAGAGATTGTCGCTCGGAAGGATATGTCTTGCTCAAGCTTTCGAGTTCACTGATGGCGCGGTCGTAATTCTGCTCTTCTTCGAGGTGGCAACAGATTTCGAGCCAGGTGACAGCGGGCAGTTTCTCGCCGCCGGAGTTGCGAAAGTCCTCATAGTCCTTCCAGGCGCCTTCAGGATTCTTCGCCCGCAATTGCAGTTCACAAGTTTTCGCCGTCGCTTCGTGATAGGCGGGAAGCTCCTGCCTCCGCCAATAGATCTGGCGCAGCAGATTCCAGGCGTCGATGGAATTCGGCTGGGTGGAGACATGCTGCTTCGCCACCGCGATCGCCTCGTCAAGCTGACCAGCTTCGACAAGCTGATTGGCGCGCTCCATCTCCGGATCGTTGGTCCAGGAAATCTCCTTTTCCACTTTGGCATTGACGCGGCCCTCGAGACCGGCCTTGTCGATGAGGAATGCGCCAAGTGCGCCGAAGGCGAAGCCTCCGACGTGCGCCCAGTGCGCGACACCGCTCATTTTTCCAAAGAGGGCTCCGTAGAAAACTTCCATCAGCACCCAAAGCGGCAGCAGCCAGTAGGCCGCAGCTTGAAAGCGATAGGTGCGGAAGAAGCCGAAGATCCACATCATTTCGATCTTCATCTTCGGAAAGCGTGTGAGGAAGGCGCCCATGAGCGCGGCGACCGCGCCCGAGGCGCCGACGCACGGAACGATGCTGGCGGGATCGCTCCAGGCGTGAATCTGTAGAGCGACAGCGCCGCCGACGAGGTAAAAGGCAAGATAAAGCGGACGGCCCCAGACGTCTTCCAATACAAATCCGGCCAGCCACAGAAACCACATATTGCCGATCAGGTGTAGCCAGCCGCCGTGAAGAAAGTTCGCGGTCAGGTAGGTGATGGCGCGTTTGTGCGCGGGCGTGAAAGCGTAGCGCTCGATGATCGAAGCGGAGGACAGCTCCGCATACTTCGCGCCAAGCATATCCATTTCGGCCTGCAAATCGTGGGGATCGTCTTTCAGGCGCATGCGCGCGTCCCAGCCGTCAATCACGTTGTGCATGGGGCTTTGCAGGTGCTCCCACTCGGTGGGATTGTCTTGCTTGAAGTTGTCGACCAGTTCCCGCTCCTGATCGGTCATATTGAGATCGGGATGGGCGGCGGCGAGCAGAATAATGTGGGCTTTGGTGCTGCCGAGTTCGGGCGACTCCTTGTCCATGGTGCCGGTTGTGACGACGAAAATCACGGTGTTGAGCACGATGAGCCCGATCGTGATTACGGGCCAGCGGCGAGCCTCCATGTTCTCGTGACGGATCGGGATGAGCATTGCAGCGATCTCCTTGCAGACCGAACGATTCGCTTGCGGGAGAGAAACGGAGGAGCCCACTAGAGCTTACGTGGATTGCGGGCGTGGTTCGAGATACGGGTGGGGATGGGACTTAGGTAACAGGGCAGTTCCGCTTGACCACCAAAGAGATGCGGCCACTGTGGATCATTTACACTTCTACCCGTGAATGCCGAGATCATTGCTGTGGGGTCGGAGATGCTTACGCCCCATCGCCAGGACACGAATTCCCTCTTCATCACCGAGAAACTGAACGACCTAGGCGTGGAGGTGCGATTCAAGTGCGTGGTCGGGGACGATCGCGAAAACATCGTGGCGGCGACCAAGCTGGCCATGCGGCGGTCGGACATCATCATTTTTTCTGGAGGACTTGGGCCTACTGAAGATGACCTGACGAGGGAGGCCGTTGCGGAGGCGCTTGGACTTACACTCAATCGCGATGCTGAGATCGTGGCGCGTCTCGAGCAGCGCTTTGCCAGGCGCGGCTACAAGTTCTCTCCCAATAACGCCAAGCAGGCGGACATCCTTGCGAACGCTACCGTGTTGGCGAACACGATGGGCACCGCGCCGGGACAGTGGATTAGTGGCAAGTACGATGGCCGGGAGCGGATATTGGTGCTGCTACCGGGGCCGCCGTATGAATTGCGGCCTTTGTTTGAGAATGAGTGCATGCCCCGGCTGCGGGCACGTATTCCAGAGCAGCATATCGCTACGCGCACTTTGAAGATGGCGCTGATTCCCGAGTCGCAGGTGGATGCGAGGGTGTCGCCCATTTACCAAACGTATACCGATGTGGAAACTACGATCCTGGCGGGCGGCGGGGAGATTCAGCTCCACTTGCGTTGCCGCAAGGAAACGCAGGCCGAGGCGGAGGTGCGCGTCGAAGAGCTCGCCGGCAAGATCGAAGATGAGATGGGTGATGCCATTTTTTCGCGTAAGGGAGAGACGATCGAACAGATCGTGAGCTACCTGCTGCAGATGCGCGGCATGACGCTGGCGACGGCGGAGTCGTGTACCGGTGGACTGCTGGCCGAGCGGATTACTTCTTTGAGTGGGAGTTCGCGGTATTTCCTCGGTGGGGCGGTGGTTTATTCGAACGAACTGAAGACGCAGTTTGCGGGCGTGCCGAAGGCGCTGATCGACGCGCATGGAGCGGTGAGCCGCGAGGTGGCACAGGCGCTGGCGGAGGGAATTCGGAAGCGGTGCCTGTCGAGTTATGGCGTTGGTATTACCGGTGTGGCGGGACCTACTGGCGGGACCGAGCAGAAGCCGGTGGGGCTGGTTTACATTGCGCTGGCGGGGGACGAAGGGACGCAGGTGGTGGAACGGAATTTCGTTGGCGACCGCAAGCGCGTGCGGGAGTTTGCGACACAGCAAGCTTTGGAGATGATTCGGAGAGCGCTGCTGTAAAGTTTCCGCGATCTCTGCAGAAGTTCTCTGTGTGCTCTGCGTTTGGGCTTTTCTCGCGGCCTGCAAAAATCTTAAAACGCAGCGGTCGCAGAGAACATCCGCAAAGATCGCAGAGGAATTTCGATTCGAATGCGAGTTTTTGTTGGCATCGATCTCGATGACGTAATCCGCGGGAAGATTGCGCGCTTTATTGACGGCGTGAGCGGATTTGCGCCGGATGCTCGGTTTGTGCGGCCGGAATCGTTGCACGTCACGCTGAAATTTATCGGCGAGCAGACACCGGGGCAGGTTGAGGCGATCACGCACCAGCTGCGCAGTGTACGCGGCGGGCCGTTTGAGATTCGTTTTGCGGATTTTGGATTCTTTCCGACGGCGAAGGCGGCGCGCGTTTTCTGGATAGGCATTCACTCTGGACCCGAACTGGCTGCGCTCGCCAAGCAAATCGACAATGCCACGGCGGAGCTGGGCATGCCGCGCGAAGAGCGGGCCTATAGCCCGCACCTCACGTTGGCGCGCGGGGGAGGGCGGTCCGGCGACCCCAATTGGCGTAAGGGTGATGCGGCGAATTCTATTTTTGGGGTGCTTCAAAAGCGGCTGGCTGCGATGAGCGAAACTGAGTTCGGTAGAATGACCGCCGGCGAGTTTATTCTTTTCCAGAGCCAACTGTCGCCGGCGGGATCGAAGTATACGAAGCTGGAACGGTTTGCGTTGCGTAGCACTTAGAGAGCGTTGCGCCCGCTGAAGCTTGGCGAGGACGCCCGCCGCCACTGCCGGAGAGAATGCCGGCGCTACTATCAGAACCGAATGAACACTTACTCGTTCCTGATCGCCGCTGTTGGAGGCTACCTGTTGGGATCGATTCCTTTTGGGTATCTCTTGGTGCGCGCATTCAAGGGTGAGGATGTGCGCATCAGCGGCAGCGGCAACATCGGAGCAACTAATGTGGCGCGCAAGTCGCCGCTGCTGGGAGTTGCAACGCTTCTGCTCGATGCGGCCAAAGGATTAGCGGCGGTTTATTTTGCCAGCCGCGTTTTTGGTGGGCCACACCATCATCTGATAATGACGGTCGCGGCCCTCTACGCGGTGTGCGGCCACCTTTTCCCTATCTGGCTAAAGTTTCGCGGCGGCAAGGGCGTTGCTACCAGCCTGGGGGCGTTTCTTTTGCTTACTCCGAAAACAATACTTTGCCTGGTGGCGCTGTTCCTGGTGCTGGCGTTTGCGTTTCGCTATGTCTCGCTGGGATCGGTTGCGGTGGCGGCCGCGTTTCCCTTGCTGGTGTGGGCAATCGGTGAATATCGCGATCCCGTCGAACTTGCGATGATTGCACTCGTGTCGGCGCTGGTGATCTGGAAACATCGGCAGAATATTGGACGACTTACGGCGGGCACGGAATCGCGAATCGGACAGAAACTCTCACCAAGTTCAGCGAACGATTCAGGAGAACGCCGATGAGCCGCGTGGCTGTGATCGGAGCAGGAGCGTGGGGCACAGCGCTCGCCATTGCTCTTGGGCGGAAAGGCGGCGACACGATTCATCTTTGGGCGAACGAGTCCGACGTCGTGGAGAGCATTGGGCAGCGGCGCGTTAACGAACGATTTCTGCCGGGATTTAATCTTCCCGATTCCATCGAAGCCACACGCGATCTGGATGTCGCGCTGAGAGGCGCGGAGATCGTGGTGAGTGTGATGCCGTCGCAATATTGCCGCGCGTTGTTTCAGCGCATGGCGGCAATGCTTAGCCGGGAAACGCTTCTGGTCAGTTGCACGAAGGGTTTGGAGAATGGCACGCTCTCGCGCATGAGCGAGGTCATCGAAGACGTCATGCGCGAGCGAAAGTTCAGAGCGCGGGTTGGCGCGTTGAGCGGCCCGTCGTTTGCCAAAGAAGTGGCGCGGGGAGATCCGACTGCCGTGACAGTAGCATCGACTGACAGCGAACTGGCTCGCGCGGTGCAGCAGGCCTTCAACAGCTCACGCTTCCGCGTTTACACGAACGACGATGTGATCGGCGTAGAACTGGGCGGGGCGCTCAAGAACATCATCGCGATTGCGGCTGGAGTGTGCGACGGGCTTGGGCTGGGGCACAACTCAGTCGCGGCGTTGATTACGCGCGGCCTGGCTGAGATTGCGCGCCTGGTAGTGGCTTGCGGCGGACGGCTCGACACCATGGCAGGGTTAGCCGGATTAGGCGACCTGGTGCTGACCTGCACGGGCGATCTCTCGCGAAATCGAAGTGTTGGGGTAGAACTGGGTAAGGGCCGCAAGCTGCCCGACATCATCGCCGGCATGCACGGAGCCGTCGCCGAGGGCGTCTTCACGACCAAGGCTGCCATGGGCTTGGCCCAGACGAAGAACGTTGAGATGCCGATCACGGAACAGATGTTCGCCATTCTCGAGCACGGCAAGGCTCCGCAACAGGCGATTGAAGAACTCATGACACGCGCGGCGCGGGCCGAAGTCTACTAGGCGTCTTGCTAGGCGAACATGCAGGCTGTTATTTTGGGGAGCCGTTGCAGCAACCGGCTGGCAATCCAAACCGGCGTTTTTCAGCGTACTTTAGGAGGATAAGTCTCCAAGTGCCGAGCGCAGAGCGCAATTCAGGGCCGTCTGACCTCGCGCTTGTGGCGTCGATACGCGGCGGCGATCAGGGAGCGATGGCAGAGCTTTATGACCGCTACTCTCCGATCGTGTATGCGGTGGCGCTGCGCATTTTGCAGGAGACAAGCGCGGCAGAAGACGTCTTGCAGGATATTTTTATGCAGTTGTGGCGCAATCCAGGGGCATTCGACGCGAGCCGCGGGAACATGGGCGCGTGGCTGGCGGTGATCGCGCGGCACCGGGCGATTGATGCGTTGCGCAAACGAAAGCCCGAGGATAATTTCGAGAACATCATCGTCTCGGTTGAGCCCGATCTTGCTTCCGATGCCGACCGCTCGCGCACGATGGCAAAACTGCATGAGGCGTTTGGGGCGATGGCCGTGGCACAGCGCTCGGCCCTGGAAATGGCATATTTTGAAGGACTGACCCACGCGGAAATTGCCGAAAAGACCGGCGAGCCACTGGGAACGATCAAGACCCGAATTCGCACCGGGCTGCTCCGGTTGCGAAAAGTGTTGGCGGCATGAGCGTGCACGAACAATTCGCGGAGGACCTGGCGCTTTACGCTCTGGAAACGCTGGAGGGCGATGAGCGGCTTGCGTTCGAAAAGCACCTCGAAACGTGCGCGACGTGCCGACGCGAGCTTGAAGTTGTGCGCGGAGATCTAGCAGTGGTCGCGATGACCACGGGCGGCCCGAGGCCCCCGGCACGATCGCGTGAGCGATTGTTATCTGGAATCTCAAAGGAACCACGCGCATCATCAGTTCCGGGGATGATGCATGCGCCCGAAGACCACACGCGCCCGTTTGCCTGGTGGGGAGTTCTGGGATGGGCTGCCGCTCTCGGACTTGTGCTGGTTGCCATCAACCTGATGCGGTCGAACGCCGCGCTGGAGCGGAGTGTAGCGTCGCTGAAAGCGCAGTTCGGAGATCAGGATGCGAAGCTGCGTCAGGCGAATGACATCCTGGCAACTCTGATCGATCCAGAGGCGAAGAAGTTTGAGTTGGTGGCTGCTGGAAGCAAGCCTCAACCGAGAGGCAAGGCGATCTATCAGCGCCGAAATCGCGGACTGATCTTTTTGGCGAGCGATCTGCCGCAGTTGCCTCGAGAGAAGATCTACGAGTTGTGGCTTTTCCCTGCCAACGGTGGCGCGCCTATCGCCGCCGGGTTGTTCAGGCCGGACGCCCGCGGAAATGCGACGGTGGTGAATCCGCCATTGCCCGAGGACGTTGAGGCGAAGAACTTTGCCGTTACGCTTGAGCCGGAGGGTGGTTCGCATGAGGCGCCGCGCGGAACGCCAGTCATTGTGGGCGTGGGAGAGTAAATCTTGTGGAGGCGTGAAGCTAACGCAAGGAGAAATCTGAAGGCGCAGGGTTGACAGGGTTGCGCGGAAAAGCCTTACTTCTCACCTCCTGCTCGCGTTCGAGAATCGCCCCGACCGCCGCGACGAAGAGAACGCAGATACATCTCTGTATCGCAGCCGGGATAAGGGTATTAGTTGCCCGTGCCCCGAATCCAGAATCTGCGCTCTCTACGTTGCGGCGGATGCTCTATTGCGGCCCGCCTTTTTATCGGCTTTCAGCCTTCCATCGTCGAGACATCGCCGGCGTCGACACCGAGTTCCTTCGCCTTCAGGAAGCGGCGCAGGATTTTTCCGGAGCGTGTCTTGGGTAACGCTGTCACAAATTCAATCGCCGAAGGCGTGGCAATCGGGCCGAGTTCGCGCCTAACGTGGTCGGTCAATGTAGTGGCAAGTGTCTCCGATGGCGCGTGTCCCGCGCGGCATTGTACAAAGCACTTGATGGTTTCTCCCTTAAGCTTGTCGGGCACCCCGATAGCGGCCGCCTCAGCGACCGCGGGGTGCGAAACAAGCGCACTTTCGACTTCAGCGGTGCCGATGCGGTGCCCAGCGACGTTGAGTACATCGTCCGCGCGGCCGAGCACGGTGATGTAGCCATCCTTATCTTTGAGCGCAACGTCGCCGGTGACATAGCAGCCCGGGATCAATTGCCAGTCGCGCTCGTAGCGGGGGGCATCGCCCCAAATCGTGCGTAGCATATAGGGGAAGGGCCGTTTCAGGACAAGGCGTCCTCCCACTCCCGGGGGAACAGGCCTTCCCTGCTCGTCCACAACGTCCGCTTCCGATCCCGGCACCGAAACGCCGCACTTGCCCGGACGCATCGGATATGTGGGAGGAGTGCCAATCGCTGGGCCGCCAAGCTCCGTCTGCCACCAGTTGTCGACCACGTATCCCCACTTGCCGTCGCCTGCGAGATACGTTTGCGCCCAACGCCAGGCTTCGGGATTCAACGGCTCGCCAGCGCATGCGATCAAGCGCAGCGAGGTGAGATCGTACTTTTGCGGATACTCCTCGCCGAAGCGCATGAACATGCGGAGTGCAGTCGGCGCGGTGAACATCTTGGTCACGCCGTAGCGTTCGACGATTTCCCACGCTATGCCAGGATTGGGATAGTCGATGGCGCCTTCGCGAAAGAGCGTAGTTGCCCCGGCGCAGAGCGGCGCATAAACGATGTACGAGTGTCCGACGACCCAACCGATATCCGATGTGCACCAGAAAACATCCTGATCGCCCACGTCGTAATAGCTCTTCAAGTGGTAGGTTGTCCCGACCATGTAGCCGCCATGGACGTGCAGCACGCCCTTCGGCTTGCCGGTCGAACCGGACGTGTAGAGCAGGAAGAGTGGATCTTCCGAATCCATTTCTTCGGCAGGACACTCGGGAGGGAATTTCAGCAGGCTGTTGAAATCAACTTCGATGCCGGTTAGTTCGGAGGGCCGGCGAGAGAAGACAACTACTTTTTCGACGAATTCAACCCCGTCGAGAGCCTCATCGACGATCGGCTTCAAGGGCACAGTCTTGCCGCGCCGGAATCCGACATCTCCAGCAATGACAACTTTGGCCTGCGCGTCGGTAATGCGGTCGCGCAGCGCGGTGTGTCCCAGACCGGCATAGACGACAGAGTGAATCGCCCCGATACGCGCGCACGCGAGCATGGAGATCACGCCTTCCATCGTCAACGGCATATAAATAACGACCCGGTCGCCTTTGCGGACGCCGAGCGACTTCAGGCCATTCGCAAACCGGCAAACCTGGCGGTATAGCTGCCCGTAAGTGACGATGCGCTCGGTACCGTCCTCGCCGAGCCAGATGAAGGCAGCCCGATTCCGTCGGCCGGACTTCGCGTGACGATCCAGCGCGTTGAGAGTGATGTTCGTCTTGGCGCCGAGAAACCATTTGTGGTGCACGCCGTCCCAATCGAGAACCTTAGTCCACGGCTGCGTCCAGGTGAACTTGAGCGCCTCGTTTTCCCAAAAACCCTCCGGATCTTTGACGGAGCGCTCACAGTCTGCCTTCCAGCTTTTGTTCTGTACCTGATCGACGACGATCTTTGGGGCGGGATATTCTTCATCCGTCGCCAGAAGATTTGAAATGTTGGTGGGGAGTACGCTCGCAGCCATAGGGGCTCCTCGGCGATGACGATGTACCGGCGCGTTCCCGGATTTGCGCGATTCTCGTACGGGCAGACACGTCGGGCAGTGATCCAGGTCACAGAGCGATGTGCGGTGGTGAAGAGGAGAAGAACAGGAAGAACGATGGCCGGCTACGTTTTTGCTTTCATGTTCTCGAAGAACGTGCCGCCCTCTAGAACGCTCTGCACGGCGCGGTTCAGATGTGTAGCCGCGCGCGTCTTCACCACGTAGCCTTGGCCGCCGAGGCTCTTGATCTTGCTGGCCAACTCGTTCGACTCGTGCATCGTAAGAATCACGACCTTCGGCTTGTGAGCAAAATCGGGCATGCCTATATCGCGCAGCACGGCCAGGCCGTCCTTGCCCGGCATGCTCAGGTCAAGCACCACCAGGTCGGGCTTGAGTGCGACCATCTTTTCAAGGGCATCGAGGCCATTGTCGGCCTCACCGACAATTTCGTAATCCGGCTGATTGCGAAGAATCAGCCGCACTCCCTGGCGCACTACATCATGATCATCGACGACCAGAATGCGCTTCGGCACGCACCGTCCCCCTGCAGAGCGGACTGGCCCCCATGTTACTCGAGACGCCGGAGGCCAGGATCACTCCGACGGCAACAAACACGCCGGAGTTAACAAGCGAGGGCATCCCCTCGCCCAGTGCCACTGCCGCGCTAGGATGTCTCGACCGGCTTCGTACGACCGGGTGCAAGGTCATCGCGAGTACCAAGCTTGGCGGGGACCTTCGAGAAGGGCGCCAGGGAATGCTGCAGTTCTGTATAACGGAACCGGCCAGGTGGGCGACATCGGGTAAAGACTGTAGGGAGAGCCCGAAGCTGGAGGACTGCGGTCGGAAAAAGCTCCTGGCGTCCGTCTCCGGATTCGGTTTTTGTGGGAGGCTCTAACGCTTGCGGCATACACATGTTCCCCAGACCCATTGGATTCGGCCAGATGGCAAGGGATACTAAGCATTTCGAAAGCAAGAAGCAGCCGTCCCGGCGCGTCTTGTCGATTGCCTGCAGTTTATCGGTAGCCTAAAGAAGAGTTGAGGTTCCTACCCCAGCAGCAGTGCGACAGCCAGCAATACTCCGAAAGCAATTCCCTGCCTCATCTCCGACCAGCCCAGTTTTCTGACATTGAGCGGCTGGGGAGCGCTGAAGAACCAGCGCGTGCCACGGAACAGCGTGGGGACAAAGGCGAGAATCGACAGAGGCGTAGTCAACCTGCCAAGCACTCCTGCAACCAACGCCGCCAACAGCAACAACTGTCCAGCGAAAAAATATCTGCCGGAAGCGAATTTTTCCGCGAAACGCGCTGCCTTAGCGGCGTGGATGCGCAACTGCACGAAATGAATCTGGTTCCAGGCGAAGAGCCAATTGGCGATCCACAAAGTGAGCGCGGCCCCTCCGAGTCGGCCCGTGCCGAGATAGTATGCGGCGGGCGCGGTTGCCGTTAGCGCGACGGCCCCGGTAAGTTGCGACGCCATGCGGAAATCCCGGCCCATGCGTCGCAATGCGGTCTGAAGGGCTAACGCGACACCGGCGATCACGCCGATGTATACGAGTTGACCATTGCGTCCTCCCCAGAGCAAATCCGCAAGGCATGCCACTGCGGCCACACCGAGTAGCCCGCTCGCGATGGCAGCGGTCCTCCGTTCAAGCGATGTATGCGCGCTAATGACCCCCGATCCAATCAGGCTTTCCACCGGCGTTCTCAGCCAAAACAAAAAGAACGCTGCGGCGGTGAACAGCAACAACCAGCCAACGTGGTAAGCCGGCGCAAGACCAACTGCTAGTCCCGTAAACAGAGGCACAAACAGCAACCCCCACGCGCCGTGCTCGCGCGGAACAATCAGCGCACGAAGGCGCGCTTTTTGTGCCACCTCCGCCGCTATGATGTCGTCGTCCATTACTCGTTCGATCCTTAAACGCAATCCACGACGATATCCCGGAGGGGCGTGTTCTGTGTGGGCGGACATGGTCAATCTCCATAAGGCCGAGCTCAGAGTAGTAGAGAGCACGCGGCGCCGGTATGACTTCAGTCACGGCAGGAGAGACTTTCCTGGCGGCAGCCATTCGCGCGAACACCGTTCTGGGGCGGGGGTGCCTCTCATACAACTTTTTCAGGGCAATGGGGTTTCCTATACTAGAGGTTGGGAATTCGGGAGGAAATCTTGGCGAAATCTCGTGTTTTCTTTGGGTCGGGCTCTTCCACTCTTATCGGAAAAGCCACTTTTATTTTTTTCGCGCTGCTTACGTGGGCGGCTATGGCCAGCGCACAGACTGGCGCCATGTCTCCCAATCAGGATGAGTCGGACGGGGTCAACGCCGGCGGCAACTGGCTAGAATTCCATTCCACCGACAAGATGACCGGGCATAAGAAGGTTCGCTTCGAACTGCAATCGAACAACTATTTCCGCGAAGACAATAGCTACAAGCCGCGCGTGAATCTGATCTGCGATAACGGGAAGCTCAAGCTGGCGGACTTCAATCCGGGCGTTCGCTTGCCACCTCCGAACCGTCCGGGCTGGTGGGGACAACCACAGCTTGAGGTCGAGGTGCGCGTCGATGGCTCGCACTACTACAAGGGCTGGAACTGGCTGCGCGGACACTTCCTCTCCATGGATAAGGACACGGTGCGCGGAATGATTGGCGCACAAGTGTTTAACATCGCATTGCCAACCCGCAGCGGCCGCCAGATCGCCGAGTTCTCTCCGGCGGGGCTCGACTTGGGCCGCGTTCGCGAGGCTTGCGATCTGAAGCCAAAGAAACCCAGCAACGACTAAGCTGATCTTAGTTTTTTGATCTTAAAGGGGAAGGCGACGCGCCTCCCCCTTTTTTTTGCGGTTAGCACGAGCCGCATCGGAACCGGAATCATCACGGTTGCCCGGTGTCATACATCACTGATTCTTCTTCCCGCGGTGGCTAGAATCCCGCTTTCGAGTAAGGAGGATCTTCATGCGAATTCTTCGGATCACTTTTGTCGCTTTCTTCATACTGATCGCGGCGGCGCTGATTTTGACAGCCGGACGTTTGAACACTGCTCCAGCGTTGGCTGCTGACCAACCGGCAGCCGCGTTGAAGCCGATCGGCAAGCCCGTCGCCATTACAGTGCCGCTCGGTCTGCCTCCCGTACCAATACCAGCCGACAATCCCCCTACGGCCGAGACGATTGCGCTCGGCAGGCGGCTCTACTACGATCCGATTCTCTCCGCCGACAACACCATTTCGTGCGCGTCGTGCCACGGCGCGGAGACGGGATTCACGGACCGCGGCTCGGTTTCTACGGGCGTAGGCGGGAAGAAAGGCGCGCGTCATTCTCCGACAGTGCTCAACTCCGCCTACAGCGATCTGCAATTCTGGGACGGCCGCGCGCCCAGCCTGGAGGAACAGGCCAAGGGCCCAATCATCAATCCGGTCGAGATGGCGACCGCACATGACGCCGCGGTTGCTCGTCTGCAGGCTGATCCCAAGTATGTCGCGCTCTTCAAGCAGGCATGGGGCACGGATCGCATCACCATCGATCGGGTTGTGAAATCGATCGCCTCGTTCGAGCGCACCGTGCTCTGCGGCAATTCTCCCTTTGACCGCTTTTACTACGGTCATGACAAGAAGGCGCTCTCTGCTTCGGCGCAGCGCGGGCTCAAGCTCTTCCTGGATCCGAAAAAGGGCGATTGCGCCAGTTGCCACACGATCGGCGAGAAGTATGCGCTCTTCACGGACAACAAATTCCACAACCTCGGCATCGGCGCCGATATTGAGGGAAAGCTGAACGACCTGGGCCGCTACGATCAGACTAAGAACGACGCCGACTACGGTGCATTCAAAACGCCGACTCTACGCGCGATCGCGTTGCGCGCGCCCTATATGCACGACGGCAGCTTCCCCACGCTGAATGACGCGCTCAGCCACTACATCGGCGGTGGCAATGCGAATCCGCACCTGGACAAGAAAATTCATGCGCTCGATTTCCTGACCTTTGACGAGCGCGCCGACATTCTCGCGTTCATGGATTCGCTGACCGCACCACTGCCGACAGAGATCGGACCTCCGCCCGACTTGGCGAAGGCGCAGAAGCCGGCAACGAAGTAAGGGTTAATTCAATTGCAGTCGCGCCCGTGGCGCTGGCATTCCGACCGCGGTATGGCGGCGTCCTCCGCCGCCATCCTCCGCCAGGTTTTCGGTTTAGAGCGCCCAGCAGTCGCTACAAAGTGCGGGGTTATGGCTTTTTGAGAAACCGGCGCCGCCGGTTCAGATGCGTCGTGGCGCCGGGCTCGATGTCATCGTATTTCAGCACGCTGATCGAACCGTCCACTTCAAGCACGGCCAGCGCCGCATCCTTATAGGTGGCGAGGCCATGCTCACGCAGCGAGCGCTCCAGTTCATCCATGCTCACATGCTCTTTCGCCAGGTGCGCCTGAATCAACTGGCCATCGTGGATAAGCAGGCTGGGCTGCCCCTGAACGAACTTGCGAAACCTGCGATTCCCTCCGGAAACCTCCGCGACCAGATAGTTCAATAGGAGCAGCGTCAGGGCCGCAACCGCTCCGCCGGCCAGCGACGTGTCCGGTCCGGTCATCGCGTTCTGCACAGAATTCGAGAGCAAGAGCAGCAGCGTAAGGTCGAACGGCGTCATCTGCCCGACCTCGCGCTTGCCGCTGAGACGGATGCCAATGAGGACGAGGAGATAGATCACGCTGGTGCGGATCGCGATCTCGAGCAGAATATGCGGGCTGGGTAGGGTCATTTTTTGTTGAAAGTGAAAATGGCACGGCGAAGAGCCGTGCCGTTTCTAATATTACGGTGAAACGCCGCGAAAATAGTCACTGCGGCGTCGCCGTGATCGGCACCGGCGCATTTTTCGGCGTGCTCAAATAGCCCGTGATCTTGTTCTTGTCAACGGTCCAGACCACGAGTTCGTAGAGCATGTGATCCCGGCCGGTATAAAACTGGACCGGTTCACTCTGTGTTCTGTCTTTCTTCTCGATAGTCTTGTCGTCAGACGTGACGTTGAGGTTGTACTTGCCACGCTTGGGATCGGTCTTCTTGAGCTGCAATGTCACAGTCGAAATCGCCTGCGGCTTCGCGCCCTTCAGCAGTGTGAATTCGTAATATTGGCGGTCCCCCTTGTGCTTGAGAACTTCGAGGTCGCCACGCGTATTGGCGATGAGGCCGCTCTGCACGCCAAGATCGCCGATTGTGTGCTGCAGCTGTGCTTTTGTCTCTTCGAGCGAGGCCTTCGTGTTCCCGAGGTCCGTCTTGACTCCACCGACATCGGTTTTGACGCCGCCAACTTCGGTTCCAATCGCATTCACATCGCGCTTTTCCTGTTGCTCTTGCGCGGCGAGTCTTGCCGCGGAGGCCTGTTGCGACCGCTGCAACTCGGCCGCCCGCTCCACCATTTCTTTCTTTGTGACACCGATTTTTTCGCCCAGCGCCTCGGTATCAGCTTCGGCCGACTGCATGCGCTTGGTCAGGTTGGCGATCTGCTGCTGGCTGGCCGCCTGTTCATCGGTCAGCTTGCTGACTTTGGTGTTTACCTGGTACCCGAAAAACAACGAACCGGCCACAAACACAATGGCCAGGACCAAAAGAATCCACTTGCCTGCATTCCCCCCACCTTCGGGGTGATACACGTTCGCGGGCTCGCCTTGTTCCGGCATATCTTTTCTCTCCAGTTAAAGGGGACTATGCGTCTATTCTTTGTGAGATGCAGGTAGGGTGTCAATTGCGTTCGAGGTTCTTAGGTGCCGTGGAAGAAACGTCTTACAGACGATGGCCGCTGGTAATGCCTGGCCTATAAAGAATGGCGGCGCGCATGCCTCCTGTCCCTTGAAAGCGCTAGTGCAGCCGGCCCACCTTTTCCATCGGCCAATAGCCAAATACGGCCTTGCCGTAGATCAGCCGTTCGTCGACCGGTCCGAAGTCCCGGCTATCCTGCGACATCGTCCGATGGTCGCCGAGCACAAAATACGTTCCCACCGGGACCGTGATCTCAGGATATGACCGGGCATCAGCGTAGTCGCTGGGCACGTAATCCTCGTCGAGCGCCTCGTCATTTACAACTACCTGCCCGCTCTCGATGCGCACACGATCGCCGGCGATGCCGATCACGCGCTTGATGTAGCTTTTGCTGGTATCGCGCGGATACCGGAATACGACAATATCGCCCCGCTGTATCGGCTCCCAGCGGTAGACAAACTTGTTGACGAAGATCCGTTCCTGGTCTTCAAGCCCAGGCATCATGCTGGTGCCTTCGACCTTCACAGGCTGATAGAGGAAGATGATGATGAAAGCCGAGATGGCCAGCGAGATGAGCAGATCGCGCGCCCAGACAGCAAGTACCGGCAACGGCCGCGGCGCGTTCGGCGGTGCAGGCGCGGGGATCTCCGGCTGCGGTGTGCCCACATCTGACATTTGTACTTATTCTATATGCAGCGGCAAGCCAGGGCGAGGTCAGGGGCAACCCAATTGCAGAAGTCAGAAGTAAGATTGCAGAAGTTAAGCCGCTTGCTGTCAGCCTTCGCGATAAATCCGTTCATTGCGGTTCCCGCTTCCCTCTTGCCAACTCATCCTCGCTCCCCGTACAACTGTTCTTTCATGACCGACTACTCCATCTTCCCCAAGATCAATGCCACGCTGAACGGCTGCAGCGCGGTGCTGCTCGTGATCGGCCATCGCCTGATCGTGCGCGGCAAAATGGCCGCCCACCGCGCAGTCATGATCGCGGCCTTCGTTACTTCGTGCCTCTTTCTGACGTCTTACCTCTATTACCACTGGCCCGGCCATGGCGGAGTCGTCTACTTCCATGGCACTGGCTGGTCGCGGCCCGTCTACTTCACAATTCTCCTCTCGCACACCATCCTCGCCGTCGTGATTGTGCCGCTGGTCCTGATAACGCTCACCCGCGGCCTGCGCGGCCAGTACGCTCGCCATCGTCCTATCGCGCGCTGGACCTACCCTCTCTGGCTCTACGTTTCGGTGACGGGCGTCATCGTCTATTTCATGCTTTTTAAACTTTTCGTCTAGCGCCAAGCCGCCCGATTCATCACAATTTCACTGTGCGCACCGCACAGGCGGCACTGATCCTGATTCTGTTATATTGAGCGTCTGCGAAGGAGTCCCACGATGAAAAGCGTAAACAAAGTCATTTTGATTGGAAATCTCGGCAAAGATCCGGAAGTGAAGTACACCCCACAGGGCACCCCTGTCGCGAAGATTACTCTTGCCACCAACGAGCGCTTCAAAGGCAAGGACGGCAACTGGCAGGACCGCACTGAGTGGCACAATGTCGTGCTTTGGCAGCGCCTGGCCGAGATTGCCGGCGAGTATCTGAAAAAAGGCGGCAAGGTCTACATCGAGGGCCGACTCCAGACCCGCTCGTGGGACGACAAACAGACAGGCCAGAAGAAATACATGACCGAAGTGGTCGCGAACGACCTGGTTCTCCTGAGCGGCCGCGGCGAAGGTGGCGGCGGCGAGCACTCCGGCAGCTCGCGTGGCGCAGCCGCCTCCGGCGGCAACAACTTTGACCAGAGCGTTCCAGAGCCCGAGCACGCGGCCGCCGGCGGTGGATCGGCGATCACGGACGAGGATATTCCTTTCTAGGCGCCCCCTTCGGGCAGGCAAGGATAAATACAGAAAAAGCAGGGTAAAATATTCTGTCCGAGGTCTTGCGCATGCGCATTCGTGTGGCCGCGTCGGCGGCTTTATTTATGTTGGTGGTTCTGGTCTCCGCACCCTCACTGCGGTCGCAGTCGGATCCGGATGTGCCGCACTATAATGCAGCCCCGCCGGCGAAGACCGACAAGCTGCCTCCGATCCTGACTCGCGATCAGCTCTGGGGACAAAACGCGAAGCACCTGTATCAGATCCATGCGTATGAACTCGCCGCGAAGATCCCTAAGGTGATCTACCAGCAGCCGTGCTACTGCCATTGCGACCGGAGCATCGGCCACAACAGCCTGCACAGCTGCTTTTCCGGCATGCACGGCGCGCAATGCACCACCTGCATGCAGGAGCTTTACTACACCTACAAGATGTACAAGAAAGGCAAAACCGCGGGCCAGATTCGCGCCGGCATCGTCAAGGGCGAGTGGCAAACGATCGACCTCGATGAAGCGGTCAAAATGGAGTAAGCACGACATCGCAACAAACGTTTTTCTGTGTGATCATCTCTGATGGAAACGAGGGCTTTTGATGGCACCGAAGGTTACCCCCAAGAAGCAGGTTGCTGAAGATCCGCGCCACACTCAGGCGCTGCAAAGCTACGAGGCCGGGCTCCGCGCCCTGCAGGAACACAAATACGAGAAGGCCAAGGCCAGTCTTCAGAAAGTGCTCGCCGGGCCTAACAAGTCGCTTTGCGACCGCGCCCACCTTCACATTCTCACCTGCGACAAATTTCTCGAGAAGCCTGCGCTCCATTTCAAGACTCCCGAGGAGCATTACGACTACGCTATGTCGCTGATGAACGGCGGCGATTTCGTCACCGCCGGCGAGCATCTCGACAAGCTACTCAAGCAGCAACCGCAGTCGGACTACGTTCTCTACGGCCTCGCCGCCCTCTATTGCCTAACCGGCCATGTCGAAGAGTCGCTCAAGACGCTGCAGGAAGCGATCCAGGTCAGTCCCGCCCTTCGCTTCCAGGCCCGCAACGATGGCGACTTCCAGAACCTAGCCGAGGATCCGCGTTTCACCGAGCTGCTCTACCCGGATCCAGGCGCTGAAGAACCCGCCACGGAAGACGAGCCAACGAGCACCTACTAATATCGAGTGAGCGTGTATGACCCCCAATCAGCGCGCCAACTCATCTGAAAGTGAAAGCGCTGCCAGCGACCTGCGTGTCGTCGCCATTGGCGGCGGCACCGGCCTCTCCACATTGCTGAAGGGTCTCAAGCGATTTGTTCTGACCCCCGCCCTCGCCGCCAGCGGAAAGACTGCCATTCGCGAGCTATGCGGCGTCGTCACCGTCAGCGACGACGGCGGTTCCAGCGGACGCCTGCGCAAAGAATTCAACATGCTTCCGCCCGGCGACGTGCGCAACTGCATCGTCGCCCTCTCCGAAGATGAAGCGCTCCTCTCGCGCCTGTTTCAGCACCGCTTTCAGAAAGGGGAGGGCCTCGAAGGCCACAGCTTCGGCAATCTTTTTCTCGCCGCTCTCACTTCCATCACCGGGGATTTCGCCGAAGCCGTTCGCCTGTCATCCGAGATTCTCCTCACCCGCGGCCATATCTTTCCTGCCACCACCTCGTCAGTCGAACTCGAAGCCGAATTTCAGGACGGCACGCGCGTTCGCGGAGAAACTCGCATCACCGCCAGCAAAGGCAGAATCCGCGAGCTGTTTCTTGTTCCGCCCGACGTGCGGCCCATGCCGCAAACCCTCGAAGCCATCGCCACCGCCGATCTCATCACCATCGGTCCCGGCTCGCTCTTTACCAGCCTCATTCCGAATTTGCTGGTTCAAGGAATTGCCGAAGCAATCGTAAATTCCAATGCGGTTAAAGTTTATGTTTGCAATCTGATGACACAGGCGAACGAAAGTCTTGGATTAAGCGCCGCCGATCACATCCGCGCCCTCAACCGGCACGCCCACGTGCAACTCTTCGATTACGCCCTCATCAATCAGAGGCTGGCCTCCAGTGAGATGAAGGCCAAATACGCGACGGAAGGTGCTTCGCAAATCGTTGTCGACCTGGACGGCATCGAGGCCATGGGCATCTGTCCCGTTCTCGGCGATTATTTGGACGAGGGCTTAGTGGCTCGCCATGCCACCGATCGCGTCGCCTCGGACCTGATGACGCTGATGGCCGCCCAGACTCCCAAGCACCACATGGCCCCGCGATGATGCACAATTCACCTCATACCGGACCGGTAGGATATTTGGATACTTGGGATGAATCCAGCCGTAGAGAATTGGGATGCACACTTTGCTGGTGTTTGCATTACCGTGAAAGAGCGGCCCTTCAGGGCTGCGTTAGAGATTTCGGACCTATGGGGCTTTGGGCCCTGAGGAACTTGGAGTTTAGTCGATACCTGAATGCTCAAATCAGACTTGAAAAAGCAGAAACGAGCCACAAATAAACCGTCGTCCCCGCGTCTCGCCATCGCCATCATGGCCGCGGGCAAGGGCACGCGCCTCAAATCGAAGCACCCAAAAGTGCTGCATGAAGTCGCGGGCAAGCCAATCCTGGCGCACGTCATCGCCACCGCGCTCCAGATCGCACCCGCAGCCGACATCTTCGCCATCATCGGACACGAAGCCGATCGCGTCCGCGAAGCCGTCCGCGACACCGGCATCAACTTCGTCCTTCAAGCCGAGCAGCGCGGCACCGGACACGCACTAATGTCCGCTCGCGAAGCGCTCAAGCCCTACGATCAGGTCATCATTCTTTCCGGCGACGCCCCTCTCATCAGTGCAGAGACCATTCAAAATCTCAGCGCCTTTCACAAAGCGCAAAATGCCGCAATGACCCTGCTAAGCGCCGAACTCGGCGATCCCACCGGCTACGGTCGCGTACTCCGCAAAAGTGCCCGCAGCACCGAAGTAAAAGCCATCGTGGAAGAAAAAGCCACAAATTCCACGCAGAAAAAAATCCGCGAGATCAACTCCGGCTTTTACGCCTTCTCCGTCCCCGAACTCTATAGGCACATCGACGAACTTTCGACGAACAACGCCCACGGCGAGTACTACCTGACTGACATGGCCGCGGTCTTCAATCGCGCCCGTAAGAAAGTCGTCGTCACCAAGACCGCGGACGCCGGGGAAATCCTCGGCAGCAATACCCGTGCAGAAATTGTCGATCTCGATGCGCGCCTCCGCCTCACAAAATGCCGCCAGTTGATGGCCGAAGGCGTAACAATTTTCTATCCCGAAACCTGCGTCATCGACAGCGAGGTCGCGGTCGGCCCAGATACGATCATCGAGCCGTTCGTCCAGCTTCGCGGCAAGACGAAAATCGGCGGCGACTGCCGCATTCGCTCCTACAGCGTAATCGCGAACTCGGAGATCGGCGACAACGTCACTATCAACCCGCTCACAGTAATGGACGAGTCCCGTATCTCCAATGGCGCAATGGTCGGCCCCTACTCGCGCCTCCGCCCCGGCAGCGAAATCGGCGAGAACGCCCACCTCGGCAATTTCGTTGAGACAAAGAAGATCAAGCTGGGCAAGGGGTCCAAAGCAAATCACCTCACGTATCTCGGCGACTCCGAAATCGGCCAAGGGGTAAACATCGGCGCCGGCACCATCACCTGCAACTACGACGGCGTGAATAAGTACAAAACGGTAATCGAAGACGGAGTTTTCATCGGCAGCGATTCGACGCTCGTCGCGCCGGTTAAAATAGCTCGCGGGGCCTACGTAGCAGCAGCTAGCTGCATCACGGATGACGTTCCCGAAGACGCGCTAGCACTAGGCCGCGCGCGCCAGTCGATAAAAGAAGGTTGGGCCGCCGAAAAACGAGCCGCCCGCAAATCGGCGGCGAAATAAAAGTCCCGTAAACATCCCGGGACTCGTCGTCTTGCGAAGTACCAAGGACGGCTCTAGTGTGACACCGCCGCAAACAGCGGCGACTTCAGCAGCGCCTGAAACTTCCCATCGTCTTCCTTGAAGTGCACAACCAATGTCTCTCCGTCGTTGTCGACGGTCGTGGCATCCAGCGCGTTCTTTTCCGCCGCCGACGCATTCATCTTCTTAAACAGAATCCCGCCCTTCACCAAGGTCGCCAGCGTCGCTGCCGTCATTGAGTCCGCGGTCTGCACGCTCAGGTCGAAATTCACTCCGCTCTGAAAATTCATCGTGTAGCGAGAAACCTGGATTCTCTTCTTCACGGTCTCGTAGTCGGCAATCTTCGAGGCCGCATCGCCCAGCGCCGAGCGCATCATGGCTTGCGTGCCTTCCTGGTCGAGCACGCTCCACACCGACGAGCCGTCGACCGCTGCCATCTGGTCGGCGATCTGCGGATTCGAATCGAGCGAGGAGCGCTTTCCATCGCGAGTGTCGAGCGCGCTGCGCAGCGAGGCGTCGCTTCCATAGGCCATCGTGTTGTCATCGAGGAAGGTCATGGCAAAGCCACCCATCGGATAAATCATCGCAGTGCCATATTTTGTGCCCGAGATTTTCTTCAGCTTCATTTTCTTCAATACGGCCTTTGCGGAAAACGATCCCTGCGCGATGTAGATCGTTTGCAGGCCAACTTTTGGCGTTCGGAAATTCGCGACATTCAACTGGGTAAGATCGCGGTCCACATCGATCCCGATCGTCTTCAACGACGCCTCCGACGACTTAACGTCAGGCGGCAGCACCTGATCTTTCAGTTGCATCGCGGTCGGCGAGTCCTTCAACGCGGAGTAGTCAATGCCAAACAGTTGCTGAATCTCCGCTGGCACCATTGACCGGGCCGAAGAAGCAATCGGCATAGCGAACCCAGCCGTCGCACTCAACATCACCGCAAGCAAACACAATTTCTTCATAGCACTCCTCACAAAGGTTCTGCACGCTTAGATGCAGATAGACGATTCAGATGAGTCGTTAAGCTTTATTTTAGTCCGGAACGACGATGGCAGTCCGGTACCAAAGTGCATACCTCCGCCCACAAAGAGAACGGCCAGAAAGCCGGGATTTTGCAACAAAAAATCCGATCGACCAGTAATTGAGCGAACCATTAATAAAGGTGCTCTCCGTGCTCGGCCAGCTTTCAAACCCGTGCACCGGCGTGCGCTCCGTGGTTAAGTCTTTCCAAACGCCTCCAGGGCAACGGCCGCTAACCCCTCAAAACGGCTGCCCGCTCACGCGTCTCCGAAACAAACGCCTCGTCCTTCAGCGATTCGAGATTGATCTCCACATTAGCCAGCGCGCCGGCGCGTGCCGCCTTTGCCAGAGCCACCGCGGTTGCCAGATCCGACTTCATATTCGGATTGGTAATCGGGATAAGCTTGCTGGTAATGCCGATCACCTCGACCACGCGCTCCGCAACTCCGAGCGGAACGCTAGTCGCATGCCGCAAAGCCGCGCTGATGGCAGCGTCTCCGTCCTTCGCGTCCTTCGCCGCCTTGTAAGCCTTCATAACAAGGTTGTAGGACTCGGCGTCCGCGTCAATCGCCCCTTTCAGTTCCTCACGAAGCTGGCCAAGCCTTGCAATGGCTTCGCTCAATGCCGACTCATGCTGGAGGTAAGCTTTCTTTCCGCGCGACATCGACGCGACCATAGTGGCGAGTCCAGCGGCCATCGCGCCGCTAGCCGCCGCGGCAGACCCACCGCCAGGGGTAGCGGTAGGCGCGGCCAGTTGCTCGATGAAGGGCTCAACGCCAGCTCGCAATCCGCCAACCGCAACCTTGCCGCTCATCACGCCAGCCAAACGGTTCTCAAGAATCAAAGACGAATCGAAATTCTCCACCTGCAGAAACCACTCCGCCGCCTGCTCTAAAGCTTTCTTTGGAATCAGTCCAACGATCTCGCTCGAAACCGGCACCACACCGTATCGAGCCGCCTCACGCTTCACAAACTCAAAGACGCGATGCACCGGAGTCTGCTCGAAGTCGGTGAGGTTCATCGAGACCTGAGCCAGCCCGCGCACCAAAAATCCTGCGCCCTTCACAAAGCGCAACCCGCCGCTGGAGAAGCGCACAGCCTTGGCGATCTTCTTAGCGATGTCGACGCTGGTCGTATTTAAAAAGACGTTGTAGGCAACAAGAAATTTTCGCGCGCCAACGACAGTCGCACCGGCCGTGGGGTGCACGCGAGGCTCGCCAAAATCGGGCATGCGCGCCGGGTTGGTCGCGATCTCGTCACGAATGCCTTCGAACTGCCCCCGCCGAATGTTCTCCAGATTCTGCCGCTCGGGCGTGGCAGCAGCGGCCTCGTAGAGATAAACCGGGATCTGAAATCGCTTGGCGATTTCCGCGCCGACGTGGCGTGACATGGCGACGCAGTCTTCGATGGTCACACCATCAATGGGGATGAAGGGGACTACATCGGCGGCGCCCATGCGGGGATGGGCTCCCTGGTGCTTGGTAAGGTCAATGAGCTCGGCCGCCTTCCCTACCCCGCGGATAGCGGCTTCCTGGATGGGTTCGCGCTCGCCTACCAGTGTGATGACGCAGCGGTTGTGGTCGGCATCCATCTCGCGATCAAGGAGGTAGACGCCCGGGATTTTCATGGCTTCAACAATGGCGTCGACCTTGGCCGGGTCCCGACCTTCGGAAAAGTTAGGAACGCATTCGACAAGAGTGCTGGGCATATGCTTGAAGGATAAAGGGATAGAGAAGCGACCGCAACCAGTTCTGTTTCATGTGGAAAAGAATGTCGCGCGCGAAACGCTATGCATAACTATATGTACGTACAAATGAGGCTATCTGGTTACGGTTCCATAGGGTAGAGAGTTTGGCGCCAACCGCTTGTACGGATTCCATTTTGCTTCCGGCAAAGGGACACGCGATTGCCTGTCCGATGGCACGCGTGCGGACGCACTGAGGAGAGATGCTCGGTTCGTGATCCCGCGGTAGTTTAAGGGCAGGCGCTCTCGCGACGCTCGCTTCTTGCCAGTCTTCGTCGTTCCTTAAATGCCAAGGAGAATTATGTCCCCTACGAATGGCCACGCGGTTCGGCGCAGCTCTCGAGTAACGGCTCGAGTTCCAGTGCGCGTCACCAGTATGGATTCCGATGCCGGGATTTCGGAGATTTGCGAAACGTTGGTGGTGAACGCGCATGGGTGCGCGCTGCACTTCCCGGGAAAGCTAGATGCGGGTAGCGCGTTACGGCTGCATCGTCGCGGTGGGCGAGAGGCTACTGCTTATGTTGTCTTCTGCCAGCCGATTGGGGCTGACGGGCAGGGATTTCGGCTTGGCGCGCAACTTGAGAGACCGGAAAACTTTTGGGGATTGGAAACCTATCCCGAGGATTGGAATGTGGTGGAGATGACGCCGGCTGGGCAGAAAGCATTGAAAGAAGCCGAGTCTCCATCGACAGTGATCCCACGCATGCAACATGCGCAAGCGTGGGGTGCCCGCGCGACTTCCGATCGTTCGAAGCAGAGTCCGTCGCGGGCCTCGCAGGAGATTCTCGACAAGATTGAAGAGAAGCTCTCGGAGGAGCGATTGCGGGCGGTGCTGGCCGGGTTTGTCGAGCCTCTGCGGACGGAGGTTGCGGAGCTGCGCGAGAAGCTTTCGGCAAACGGGCGGCGCAATCGGTTTGAAGTTTCGCTCGGACATATTCCGCCCGAGCTCGAAGAACAACTTTGGGAACGGATACGGCGGGACGTTGGGACGCGGGCTTTGCAGCAGACACGCGAGCAGTCGGCGGAGATTCTGGGATCGGCAAAGACGGCGGTTGAGCAGAAGGTCGGCGCGGCCATGAGCGAGTTCCGACAGGAGCTTGCGAGGGAGTTGCAGGGCGTTGAGGCGCGAGCGAAGGCATTCGCGGCGGAGTTGAGCGGCGCGACGCAACAGCAGGTGCGGACGGGCATTGAAAAATTGCAGCGGCACGCGCTGGATACGGGCGCGCATCTCGAGGCGCATGGCGAGAAGCTGGCGCGGTCCTTGGAGCGCCAACTGGCCGAGGCGCATGAGGGATACCGGCATTCGTTTGAGCAGATGCAGGTGGCGGGAGAGGCGAAGGCTGCAGAGGCTCGCGCGGCGGCGACTGAACTCGGGGCACGGATCGGGACGCTGAACGAGTCGGTGCGGCGCCTGGAGTCGGAGCTGGATGCGCACCTGGTGGGGGTGGCGGGAGAGATTGTGTCGGGCGCGGAGGGTGAGCTTGAAAGCGCCGCGGCTGGGGCTTTGAAGAATTTGCATGCACGCGCGGCGAACGAGATTGAGGCGCGACTGAGCGAGATGTGCGGGCATCTGCGGACGATCCAGAACCGGATTGAAGAGTCGTTTGCGGGGTCGGTGGCGGCGCAGGGAGAAGGCGCTGAGCGGTCGATCGCGGAGCGGTTTGAAGAACTGGCGCGCGAGGCGACTGCGAAGTGGCGAGTGGGGCTGGCAAAGGACTTGAATTCGGTGGCGGAGGGATTGGGACGTCAAATGCGGGAAGAGCTTAAAGGGTAGGCCGGACCAGTCGGGCGTTCGATTGGCCGAGGTCAGATATCAAAAGATTTTGGATATCTCACCCAATTTTTCTAATTGTATGGCTCCATACGCAAATCAAGGTTTATACGTAGGAATAACGACTCTTCAATTACTTTAGTTGCCACGGCCATGACGTCGGGTACACACAAGCTAATGGTGCGGGCGTGGGACAGCACGGGGCCGTTCGGGGATCAGACGATTCAGGTGACTGTGCCGTAGTAGAAGCTGCGAAACCGGCGGGTGCGAATAGTGGGTGCGGAGAAGCGTTCCGCGTCCGCTTTCCGCGGCTGGGCGCCGCCGCCGAAGTTGTTAGAATACTTTTCGGAGCGGCCCCGTAGCTCAGATGGATAGAGCAGCGGTTTCCTAAACCGTTGGTCGGCAGTTCGACTCTGCCCGGGGCCTCCATGCCGTTCTTGCACTGCGGCATTCCGTTTGGTGGCGCTTATTTGCCCAGATGCCTCATCAAGAATTCAAGCGAACGCGCCCGGGCTTGCCTGGCTGCGGGTTCGTTGTAAGCTGCGCGGTCGTTGCAGTTGAAGCCATGGTCGGCTTCGTACCAGAAGATCTCCACTTCGGGATGCTTCGCTTGAATTTGATCGACGTCTGATTTCGGAATGTGTTTGTCTAGAGTTCCGAAGTGCAGCATAACTGGGCAGCGTGGAGTTTCGTTGGCGAACTGGGCAGTGCGTCCGCCGTAGTAGCCGACGACAGCATCGGGATCGAGGCGGGTGGCGGAGAGCCAGGCTAGCAATCCGCCGATGCAATAGCCGATGACGCCGCACTTCTGCTGGTGTTGCTGGTGGAGGTAGGCGAGGGCTGCGGCGATGTCTTTTATGGCGTCCCTGGGATCGACCTGCCTCGCCAGCGTTAATCCTTTTCGCGGTCGGCGCCTTCATAGCCTAGGTCGACGTCCCGCTCGATGCGGTCGAAAAGAGCCGGAGCGATCACGAGAAAGCCATCGTTCGCATAGCCGTCTGTGACCGAGCGAACATGGCCGTTTACTCCGAAAGCTTCCTGTAAGACAACTAGTCCGGCGGTTGGTGTCGTGCCCGGAGACGCTACGTAGGCGCCTAGTTCGTGGCCGTCGCTGGCTTTCAATTGGATCTTCTCACCCATTGATCTTCACTGTTTTCATCGGACTTGAGACAGATTAACACTGGCTTGGGCTCAGAGGCCTTCAACGAAAGACAGTTACTCCGGAGTCTTTGCTGACACGCGATGCAAAAGCGAAGCCACGAAGCACACGAAGTCACACGAAGGCTGGGCGCGACTTTCGATGGGAATTCAGGTTGCTTGGAGACGTTATTCTCCGGCTGCGGATTTTGAGGGGCGACGCTCTTCTCTCCACCCGGCGACGCGGCGTTCCGCTTCGTCTACCTGCTTCGGGGTCATGATCTGAGCCAGCGACTTCATGGCGCGCCGGGCGGCCGCGTCACCTAGTTCGGATGCGACTGTGTACCATTTGTAGGCTTCGGCATAGTCGAGGTGAACACCCCACCCTTGCTGATAAAGCCATCCGAGATTGCTGGCTCCGGCGGAATTGCCTTGAAGCGCGGCTTTGTGAAAGAGATCTGCCGCTTTGAAAAAGTCGCGCGGGACGCCGTTGCCGGAGGCGTAGAGGAATCCGAGATTGTTTTGGCTGATGGCGTCGCCGTGTTCGGCGGCTGGAATGAGCCACTGAGCGGCGCGGGCGACGTCTTGCGGCACGTCCTTGCCGGTTCGATACATCTCGCCCAGATAAGCTTGAGCCATGACGAAGCCGCCGCTGGCAGCTCGTTCCAGCATTTGTTGCGCGCGAGTGAAATCGCGCTCGACGCCTCGGCCGGTGGCGTACATCACCCCTAGAGCGCACGAAGCGGCGAGGGAACCTCGGGCGAGTCCCTTTTCGAACCAACGGCGGGCTGCGACGTAGTCTTGTTTGGCTCCACGGCCGTGATAGTAGGCGCTGCCGAGGTTGACCTCAGCATCGACATTGCCCTGCTGGGCGGCCGCGGTAAGCAATTTCACAGCTTCGTCGGAAGAAGGACTGGGAATGGTTCCGGATTGGTAAAGGACGGCCAGATTGTTTTGAGCGGGCGCATGGCCTTGCTCGGCGGCTTTCTTGTACCAACTGGCGGCCTCGGCTACGTTGATTGCTATGCCTCTGCCGTCGCTGTACATGGAAGCCAGATTGAATTGCGCTTCGGCCAGACCGTGCTCGGCGGCAGTGCGGAACCAGCGGATCGCCTCGGAATAGTCTTGCGGGACGTCGGTGCCATCTGTGTAGGCTTTTCCCAATAGATTCTGGGCTTGGAGATCGCCGGTTTCGGCGTCGTGGCGGAGCTTCGCTAGTGGTGTGGCGTTCTGTGCTTGTGCATCGCGAGAGTTGGGATTTGCGGAGATGGCTTGGGCGATGTAAAGCGGGTCGCGATCTCGCTTTGGATTTTGTGCTGCCGGGCTGGCGACCGCAATTCCCGCAGAAGCGACGAGCAGACGTACTACAATCGTGGCGCGCACTTTCTTCGTTCCCGCTTACACCTATCGGCGCACCTCAACTTTTATTGCGCGTGAGGGAATCCGTCAGTGATGGGAGGCATTCGCGGCGGTGACGGGTGAACCCTGCCGATGTTCGGATCTTGAAAGAAACCCGGGAAATGCGTTGGATGGAATGGGCTTAGGGAAAACGAAGAAAACGGAAAGGGAGTTCCAAATTGGATGCGGTCTCGCGCACGAAGGTCGCTGAGAAGCAGGTTTCGTCGCAGGAGACTTGAAATCGTACGGCGCAACGACTCGGCATGATCTTCGCTCGCGAGGGTCATGCTGCGCTCAAGATGACAGCGACCACTTGCTGAAGAAAGTTATCCGCCGCCGACGAAGTGGACGATCTCGAGTTGGTCGCCGTCTTTTAATTTTGTTTGCGGCCAGCGGTCTCGGGGGGCTATGTCGCGGTTGAGTTCGATGGCTACGCGATCGGGCTTCATGCCTAGTTCGGAGACGAGCTCGGTTAGTGTTTGCGCTGCAGTGGTACGGGATTCGCCGTTGATGGTGAGGGTCATGCTCGTGCCGGGTTTCTATTTGAGTGTCGCAAATCTCGTTGTGCCGCCGCAATGGGACGGATCTGTGGCCGTTCGCGGAAAAAGGCTTCTACGACAGGGTTTCAGGGTTGCACTGCTGAACCCCTAGAACCTCTAACCGTGGAGAACACGGAGCGGCGCGGAGGCTTGGACCGCGAATTCGTTTCTTGGCCCGGGCAAAGAGCTCTTAAGCGTAGCGCTAAGAAAGCCGCACAGTCGCAGAGAGGCGCTACGCTCGCCGAACCTGGAATTTTCTGGTGGCCGTGCGCCCCTGGAAGCTGGCTTGGACCAGGACTGACGAATCCGGCAACTCCTGCTCGTCTACGTGGACGCTCATTTCCGCGTGGCCTTGGGCGTCGCTTAGGACTTGCGCATAATAAGGAGCGGCGTTCGGGCGGGCGAATCGGAACGTCAGGCGTGCGCCTTGGATTGGCTGGCCTGCTTCTGTCACGCGGAGATTCATCATGAGCGATCCGCCGCTGTGGACCGAGTCGGCATTCGTCCATTGCAGATCAAGTTCTTTGATGGCGGCGAGCGTTTCTGGTGCGTCGCGCTTGTCAAGAATCGAATCCAGGCGGCCTTCGCGGATGGCATCGAGAACCTCGCGATGCAGGTCGCGCAGCAGGCGCTCTTTATCTTGATCTTTATTATTGCTGTGCTCTTTAGTTAGTTCAGGATTTTGTTCGGGCGCGCCGTCACCGCCCGCGGAGGGCGATGCGGCTTGACTAGCCGCGGCTGCGCTATAAGAAACTGCGCGCTTGCCGATGCAGCGTCCGCGAACGAAGACCTGGGTTTGCAGCAGTTGGTCGCCTTCGCGCGCCTCGCTTTGTACGTGATACACGGTATCGTCGTGCCGGATGTCGGTGTTAAAACCGAAGATCATTTTTCCTGGCTTTCAGTCGCGCGTTCGGATGAACCGAAACGAAAATTAAACCACTGTAAAATGACGCACTTTGCTTGACACCTCTACGACCAAAATCTAATCTAAAGAGTTTACTAGTGCGCTTGGCGCGAATTATATATAGCTCGTCCTATGCCAGACAATCACTTTGCCGGTTACCTGCCCTTGCTGCTGCATTTTGCCATTGCATTGGGCCTTGCGACGGCGATTGTCCTGCTCTCCTACTTCATCGGCCAGCATAAACCGGGCCGGGCCAAGATGTCTCCTTATGAGTGCGGCGTGCAACCGATTGGAGATGCGCGCGAGCGCTTTTCGGTGAAGTTCTACATGGTCGCCATGCTCTTTATTCTGTTCGACGTGGAGGCCGTGTTCCTCTACCCGTGGGCGGTCATCCTGCGCGACCTGAAGATGTTCGGCTTCTGGGAGATGATGGTGTACATCGGCATCGTGCTGGTGGGCCTTTTCTATGTATGGAAAAAGGGCGTGCTGGACTGGGGCCTGAGCGCCGCCCGGCGGAGGGACATGTAAGTGCCTTTCCCTCCCCCGATCACTAATGTTGACGAGTTGAAATCGCATCCGGCGCTGGCACGGTTGCTTGACGCCAACACGGCGGCGGTCGAAGCGGTGAAGTATGACCGTGACGAACTCACGATTTGGGTTTCGCGCGATTTTGCTCGCGAGGCTTGCGCGCTGCTGCGCGACGATCCGGAGTGCCCGTTCAACTATCTGGCGGACCTGACGTGCGTGGATTGGTATCCGTCGGAGCCGCGGTTTGAAGTCGTCTATCACCTGCTGTCGATTCCGAAAAAAGAGCGAGTGCGGGTGAAGGCGCGGGTGCATGGGTCGAGCGCGTCGATCGAATCGGTCACGTCTGTGTGGCCGGCTGCGAATCACTACGAACGCGAGGTCTTCGATTTATTTGGCGTCCGTTTTACCGGACACCCCAACCTGAAACGCATCATGATGCCCGATGACTGGGAAGGCCATCCGCTGCGGAAGGACTACCCGGTGGAGGGGTACCGCTAGTCATGCCGCAGATGCCAGCCGCAATCGAGACCCGCGAGGACAATACTCTTGTTCTCAACATGGGGCCTCAGCATCCGTCGACGCACGGCGTGCTGCGGCTGGTGCTTGAGATCGACGGCGAGACCGTGGTGCGTCTGCGGCCGGAGATTGGATATCTCCATACCGGCATCGAGAAGACCTGCGAGGCGAAGTTTTACCAGCAGGTCGTGCCGCTGACGGACCGCATCGACTACCTCTGCCCGCTGACGAATAACCTTACGTATTGCTTGGCGGTCGAGAAACTGCTTGGCCTCGAGATTCCTCCGAAGGCGCAGTGGATGCGGGTTCTGATGAATGAACTGACCCGCATCAATTCGCACCTGGTGTGGCTGGGCACGCACGCCATGGACCTCGGGGCGATGACGGTCTTCTTATATTGCTTCCGTGAGCGCGAAGATATTTTGCGATTCTTTGAGATGGTCAGCGGCCAGCGGATGATGACTTCGTACTTCCGCATTGGCGGGCTGGCGCTGGAGCCGCCGCTTGGGTTCTTCGAGAAGGTCAAGAAATTTGCCGACCGTTTCCCTGGAAATGTCGATGAGTATGAGGGGCTGCTGACGGGCAATCCGATTTTCCAGATGCGCGTGCAGGGCGTGGCCAAGCTGAGCGCGGAGGATGCGATTGCGCTGGGCGCGTGCGGGCCGACGCTGCGCGCGAGCGGTGTGGATATCGATCTGCGGCGGGACGTTCCTTATAGCGGGTACGAGAACTTCAAGTTCAAGGTGCCGACGCACGACGGTTGCGACGTGTGGGCGCGGTACGTGTGCCGCGTGCAGGAACTGCGCGAGTCGATTGGCATCGTACAGCAGGCGCTGGCGGGAATGCCGGAGGGCCCGGTGAAGGCCGACGCGCCGAAGGTGGTGCTGCCCGACCGCGAGAAGATGAAGACGCAGATGGAAGCGCTCATCTATCACTTCAAGATTATTACCGAAGGCTTCACGGTTCCGGCGGGCGAAGTTTATCAGGCGGTCGAGTCGCCGCGTGGCGAGATGGGGTATTACATCGTCAGTGACGGAACAGCAAAGCCGTATCGTGTGCACATGCGCGGGCCGTCGTACGCGAATTTGCAGGCGCTGGCGAAAATGTGCGAAGGCTATTTGATTGCCGACGTGGTTGCGGCAATCGGAAGCATTGATGTTGTTTTGGGAGATATTGACCGGTAGGAATTGAGGAATTGAGAAATTGGGAAATTTAGTAATTGGGAAATTGAAAATCACTAACGTGCGCGAGGTCTTAATTACCCAATCACTAAATTTCCCAATTACTCAATCGCGCTGAATTGGCTATGAAATTCTCAGACGAATTCGAAACTCGCTTTGCTGAGATGGTGACGCACTATCCGACGAAGCGGTCGTGTCTGGTTCCGACTTTGCTTTATGCGCAGGATGAGGTGGGGGCTTTGACCGATGAGGTGATTGCGGAGCTTGCATCACGGCTGGGGCTGACCGAACTCGATGTGCGGAATGTAATCAGCTACTACTCGATGCTGACGACGAAGCCTCGAGGCAAGTACAACGTGCAGGTATGCACGAACATTGCCTGCATGCTGCGCGGGGGCGAGGAACTGCTCGACCATTGCAAGAAAACGCTTGGCATCGGGCACAAGGGCACCACGCAGGATGGATTGTTTTCGCTGGAAGAAGTGGAGTGCATTGGCGCGTGTAGTTGGGCTCCGGCGGTTCAGGTGAACTACGACTTTCATGAGAACCTGACAGCTGCGAAGATGGACAGGGTTTTGGATGAGTATAAGAAGAAGGGTACGCAATAATTTGTAACTTGCGATTTGTAATTTGTAATTGAAAAACCCAAGGCCCCGGCAGGGGTGGTTTTCAATTACCAATTACAAATTACCAATTAGAAATGGCAGATCTCGTTTCCCATCCCGACGAAGTAAAGGTGATCTCGAGGCGCTTCGGCAAGGGCGCTACCGATATCGATCGGTACCTCGCGCTCGACGGCTACAAGGCTGTGCAGAAGGCGCTCGCCATGGAGCCGGACGCGATCATCAACGAGGTCAAGAACTCCGGGCTGCGCGGACGCGGCGGGGCAGGATTTTCTACCGGGATGAAGTGGTCGTTTGTGCCGAAGCAGTCGCCGAAGCCGAAATACGTTTTGTGCAATGGCGACGAGAGCGAGCCAGGAACCTGCAAAGACCGGCTGATTTTTGAACACGATCCACATGCGGTGATTGAGGGCGTGATGATCGCATCGCTCGCCGTGGGCGCGCAGACGGGATACATCTACATTCGCGGCGAGTATCGCTACCTGTCGGTGATCATGCAGAAGGCGATCAAGGACGCGTACGCGAAGGGGTTTCTCGGCAAAAATATTTTTGGCAGCGGACGCGATCTCGACATCCACTGGCACGGCGGCGCCGGCGCGTACGAGGTCGGCGAAGAGTCGGCGCTGATGGAGTCGCTCGAAGGCAAGCGCGGCATTCCGCGCATCCGGCCACCCTTCCCTGCTGTGGTTGGACTGTGGGGCGGGCCGACGGTCATTAATAATGCGGAGACGCTGGCCAGCGTTCCGCCGATCATTCTAGGCGGCGCGGAGGTTTACGCGAAGATTGGCACGCCGAAAAATGGCGGCACGCGGCTGTTCTGCCTCGCTGGACATTTGAACAAGCCGGGCGTGTACGAGCTGCCAATGGGTTACAACCTCAAGAAGATGATTTATGAGGTCGGCGGCGGGATTCCGAACGGGCGGCAGTTGAAGGCAGTTGTGCCGGGAGGTTCGTCAACGCCGGTGCTGCTCCCGGAAGAAATCGATGTCGCGATGGATTTCGATTCCGTCGCGAAGGCCGGATCGATGCTTGGTTCGGGCGGCGTAGTGGTGCTCGACGATACGACCTGCATTGTGAAGTTCGCGCTGCGGACGATCAAGTTTTACCAGCATGAAAGCTGCGGCTGGTGTATTCCCTGCCGCGAAGGCACGGACTGGCTGAAGAAGACGCTGACGCGGTTTCATACGGGCGGCGGCGTGAAAAAAGACATCGACAACATTTATTACCTGGCGGAGAACATGTTGGGGAAGACGTTCTGCCCGCTAGGCGATGCGGCGGCAATGCCGACCATGGCGTTCGTGAAGAAGTTTAGAAAAGAGTTTGAAGATCATCTCGATGGGAAGCCGTGTCCGTTCGAGAAGACAGCTGAGGCGGTGCTGGCATAGCATCCCGCATTTGTAAAGGATTGAGTAATTGGGAAATTTAGTAATTGAGAAATTGAAAACCTATGAATTCGCGGCCGGAGCAGCTTCGCGATCGCAGCAAGGCATTTGCATTGCGGATCATAAAGCTGTTCCGGTCGTTACCCTACCAGACCGATACTCAGGTTTTGGGCAAGCAACTTCTGAGATGCGGAACGTCGGTTGCGGCAAACTATCGAGCAGTATGCCGGGCGAGGTCGAAAGCGGAGTTCATAGCAAGAATCGGGATAGTCGCGGAGGAATCGGACGAAGCAGTACTTTGGTTGGAGCTTCTGACGGAGTCTGGAATTTTGCCTGCGGAAAAAGTGGGACCCCTGTTGAGGGAGGCCCGGGAATTATCGGCGATCTTTACGGCGTCTCGCCAAACGGCGAGAAGGGCATGAAGACTACTTTAGGTTTTCAATTACAGAATTACGAAATTACACAATTGCTCAATTTTCCGATCTCTTAATTTAAATGGCTGACGTTAATTTAACCGTCGACGGAAAAAAGATCACGGCTCCCGCTGGGACGCTGCTGATTGAAGCCTGCAAGAGTGTGGGTATCGAAGTCCCGTCTTTCTGCTATTACCCCGGCCTCTCTTTGCAGGGCGCTTGCCGCATGTGCGTGGTGAAGATCGAGAAGATGCCCAAGCTGCAGACCGCGTGCACAACCGTCGTCGGCGAGGGTATGGTGGTCACGACCGACAGCGACGAGGTTCGGCAGGCGCGCAAGGCGATGGTCGAGCTGTTGCTGGGGAACCATCCGCTGGATTGCCCGGTGTGTGACGCGGGCGGCGAATGCGAACTGCAGGACATGACATTCGCGTATGGCGCCGGCGAGTCCAAATACACCGAGGCGAAGAATCATCGCGAGGAGCAGCAGTGGTCCCCGGTGGTTTATTTTGACCGGCCGCGCTGCATCCTTTGTTACCGCTGCGTGCGCGTGTGCGGCGAGGGCATGGATGTATGGGCGCTCGGCGTGCAGAACCGCGGTGTCACCTCGATTATTGCGCCGAACCAGAGCGAACATCTCGAGTGCGAAGAGTGCGGCATGTGCATCGACATCTGCCCGGTCGGAGCGCTGACGTCGGGCGCGTATCGGTACAAGACGCGGCCGTGGGAGATGAACCACGTTGCCACCGTCTGCACGCATTGCGGCGATGGCTGCAAAACGACGTTGGGCGTGCGCCGCTCCGATACCGGCATGGAGATCGTGCGCGGCGACAATCGCGACAAGAGTGGCATCAATGGCGACTTCCTGTGCGTGAAGGGCCGCTACGCGTTCGACTTCGCGCATAGCGAAGAGCGGCTGAAGACTCCGCTGATTCGCAAAGACGGGAAGCTGACGCCTGCGACCTGGGAAGAGGCGTTTGAGCTGATTGGACGGCGCTTCCGCGAGATTCGCGACGAGCATGGCGGGCAGGCGATTGGCGTGGTCGGCTCGACGCGGACGACGAACGAAGAGAATTATCTGCTCTCGAAGTTCGCGCGCGTGGTGCTGAAGACGAATAACGTCGATCATCATCGGACCGCAGACTTCCCTGCTCTCGCTGCGGCTCTGCATGGCAAACCCGACAAGACAGCGTCGATGCGCGGTGTGCTGAATGCGCCGGCGATCCTCTTGATCGGGAACGATCCTACGAACCAGCATCCGCTGCTGGCGTGGCAGATTCGCACGAATGTGCGGCTGCGTCGGGCGAAGCTTTACATCGTCAACTCTTCGGAGATCAAACTGAAGAAACAAGCCGTCAGATTTGGGTTGATTCCCGCGGGGACTGAGGCGAAAGCCGTCGCGTTCCTGGGCGGTGACGATGCGGCGCTCGATGCGCTCACGGGCGCTGGCGGGGAGCGCGAGGCTTGGACTACGCTGCGCGACCAGATCCGCGCTGAACAGAATCTTGTAGTTGTTTTTGGATCGGAGTTGCGAGGAGCTGCGATTCAAAAGCTTGCCGCGTTTGCTTCCTCGCTTACGGGCGCGAAGCTGATCTGCCTTGCCGACTATTCGAATTCACGCGGCGCGGCCGATATGGGACTTTATCCCGACCTGCTGCCCGGATACGAGCCCCTCACCGACACCGCGAGGTTCCGAAAGGAATGGGGTGAGTTGCCTGAGCAAAAAGGCTTGACGCTCCCCGAGATGGTCGACGCAACGAAGGCCGGAAAGCTGAAGGCTCTTTACGTCGTCGGCTCGAATCCGATCGGGCGCCTCGGCGTCGATCCGTTTGCGTTCTCGAAAACCTTCGTTGTCGTGCAGGATATGTTCCTGACCGAGACGGCGACCATCGCCGATGTCGTGCTGCCTGCGGCGAACTTGTACGAAAAGTCCGGCACCTGCACCAACACCTGCGGCGATCTACAACTTGTAAAGAAGGCGGGCGAGGTCAGCGACGCGAAGCCCGATTTCGAGATGATTGTGCGCATCGCCGACGCGATGGGATTCGATGTGCACGGCCTCGTTCCGTTTGGCGGCGGCACTCACGCTGACATGGGGCAGACGCGCGGCGCACAGTCGGGCGAGGCAGATCGTCATGCGGTGTGGCTTGAGGCTCACAACCTCGAGCCGAAGATGACGCCGTTCGATCCAATGGCGATTCTCGACGAAATTCAGCGCGTGGTTGCCGGGTATGACGTGTCGCGAATCGACCTGTTGGCCGGGAACGATCAGCATGTTGAGATTGCCGAGAGCGGCCCGGCGGCTTTGCAGAGCACTGAGTTGATCGCTCCGGCGCATGATGATTTGTTCAGCTCAGGAACTCTGGGACGGTATTCGAAGACTTTGAATTCGGTGATGGAGAACAAGC
>Ga0335069_10000911_pt1 | contig 47525 bp, 40 predicted proteins | sample Lox_Sample_11_FD_206714 | JGI IMG/M metagenome (GOLD analysis project Ga0335069, IMG submission 206714) | Soil microbial communities from Loxahatchee National Wildlife Refuge, Florida, United States - Lox_Sample_1.1 | ecosystem: Environmental > Terrestrial > Soil > Wetlands | place: USA... | reverse complement strand
CGAAAAATCTGTGCTGGCCGAAGAACCACCATCGCACCATTTGTTTGAATTGGTAATATTTGTCCATGTCGATCCGCCATCATCAGATCTTTCAATTGCCCCAATTCCGTTTCCTGTTCCCTGGAAAAGTGCATATAACCTGTTATTATTTGAAGGTGAACAGGCAACCTGGATTCTTTGCCAGTAATTACCTGTTCCTGCAGAAGGCGCTACATTCGTCCATGTTCCGGAATTGCCAACTGTTGATCCTGCAGGCGATTTATAAATTTTCCCTGCAGGTGTCCCGGTGCTGTAGTCAATTACACTTGCATAGATGTCCCCACTTAATGAAAATTCAATATCATAACCGTTGAAATCAACAGCATTTGAGCAAGAGCCGCCTCCGGAATACACTCCGATCACCCTTGTCCAGGAAGCTCCCCCATCAGTTGATTTAAGTATTCCCCCTCTGTTACAATAAACAGCGCTGATGCCAGACGCATATACGTCGCCGTTAGAGTATACTGTAACTTTTTGAACATAATTAAAATCGTATTGGTTTGAACCACCTGTTGTCGTTGATGGCAACAAATTCCAGGTAGCTCCTCCGTCAGTAGATTTATATATTCCTAAACCACGCAAGGCGTCTACATTAAAATATCCTTCCCCTGTACCGGCATAAAGTATATTGGAATTTGTTGGGTCCTGGGCAAGAGATGTTATAGCCAGGTTCTCAGAAACGCTGCTGATCTGTGACCATGTGGTGGAGGAAGATGTAAAATTTGTCGTCTTCCACAATCCACCGCTCACGCTGCCAACATATACCGTATTACCTGTCGCGTCCGAATAATCAACTAAAATTGACCGGCATCTGCCTCCGATATTGTTTGGGCCACGTTCTATCCATGTTAGTCCAGCACCCAATGTCGATGCTCCGGGTGTCATACCGAGAGTCTGTGCCGCAGGTGTAGACAGCATTTTGCGTATAATTTCTTGCCTTGCCGCTTCAAGCCTGTCTGTAGGAACATAACCCAATTGGGGATCTTTTGTCATTAATACTTCCTGCTTTATTCTTGCAAAAACTTCTTCTTCCTCTTTGAATTCATCTCCATCTCCAATTTCACGGGCATTAGTATGCGAAGAAATAAAACAGGGTATAGCACATTTTTTTATGAAAAGCAAACAAACAAGGAAACCAACAAGAAGAATACCTGAAAAGTAAAGTTTTTTCATGCGGTTAGTTTTCGGATCAAACTTTTAAAAGCAATCAATTCCCGTATAAAGACAAGGAAGGAGCTATAGTTATACTGACCGAGCCCGGCAAATTTTCCCTAACTATTCAAGCCTCAGATTATTTCCATATTTCAAGCTATTTCTGACAAATAACGGGCTTCAAGCTTTTGTCAAATCAAATTTAAAAAAAAACCCCGCAAATTTCGCGGGGTTTTTAATAGATTAAATTTTACCATTTGTCAACTTCATCAGTTGAAGCTGCCGGGTTATCTACTTTTGCTTCTACTTCCTGTGCAGCAGCTGAGTGATCAACTCCATTTTCACCTCCATTACCCGTATCTGCATCAGCAGGAGTATCGTGGTTATAAGCATCAAAATCAAAATCGGGCATCAGCTCTGTTTTCACATAGTCAACCGCCTCACCCAGGGCTTTTATAAACTTATTGAAGTCTTCTTTGTACAAAAATATTTTATGGCGGTCGTAGCCATCTTCATTAAATTTCTTACGGCTTTCAGTAATCGTAAGATAGTAATCATTACCGCGGGTAGCCCTTACATCAAAAAAATAAGTTCTCCTTTTGCCCGCCCTGATACGTTTGCTGTAAACGCTCTCCATTCTTTTGTCGTTATTTTCGTACGCCACAATTAGTGAATTTAACTATGAAATAAATAAAATTTTAAATAGGCACAAATATAGTACTGTTTTGGAATTGACAAAATTTACCGGAAGATAAGGTGAGAAATTTATACGGCATCAATCCCGTTGCCTTCTTTCTGCTGTTGCTGCAGGTAGTAAAGATAAGCATAGTAACCATTCAAAGCAAGTAATTGCTGATGAGTGCCTGTTTCAACAATTTCTCCGTCTTCCAGCACTACAATCAGGTCAAAATCGAACAAAGCAAAAATACGATGGGTGATTATCAGTGAGGTTTTATTTTTCAGGTATTGGTACAGGTTAGTCAATATTTCTTTTTCAGTTTTTGTATCTATGGCGCTCAGGCAGTCATCCAGCAACACCACTTCCGGGTCCTTTATCAGGGAGCGGGCTATGGATATCCGCTGCTTTTGCCCACCACTTAATGTAACTCCACGTTCTCCGATCATTGTATCATATTGATTACTGAAACCAAGTATTTCTTTATCTACATTTGCATAAGCGGCAGACTGTTTCACTAACTCCTCATTTTTTTTGTCCAGCCCGAATTGAATATTATTTGAAACTGTATCACTAAACAGGAAAACATCCTGAGGAACATAGCTTAACTGGTTGCGCAAGCTTTGCAGATCGAGGGTTTTGATATCAGCTCCATCAATCAAAATCCTCCCTTCAGTCGGATCATACATCCTCAATAACAACTGCGCAATGGTCGTTTTTCCGCTGCCCGTCTTCCCGATAATCGCTACTTTCTGTCCTTTTTTAATATGCAGGTTGAAATTGGTGAGTGCCTGAATCCCTGTGTTGGGATAGATAAAATTTACGTGTTCAAAAACGATATCCCCTGTTATTTTTGGTGATATGGGGTTTTCAGGGTTCTTAATCTGCGGAACAGTATCTAAAAATTCGTTCAACCTTTTTTGGGAAGCTGCGGCGCGTTGTGTCATGCTGGCAACCCAGCCGATTGCGCTAACGGGGAATACCAGCATGGTGATATAGATTACGAACTCCGTTATAGTACCAATATCTGTATTATGCTTTCCATGAATTACGTACAATCCCCCAATCATGATGGTGAGCAAAGTGCTTAAGCCGATCATCAGGCCCATTGACGGAAAATAGATCGATTCTACTTTTGCAAGATCAACAGCGTTTTTCCTGTAATCCTCACTGTTTTTATAAAAGAAAGCTGACATGGCTTTTTCCTGTACAAAAGACTTTATCACCCTGATGCCACTATACGACTCCTGCGCATTTGTAGTAAGGTTGCTTAGTAAAGCCTGTATGTGTTCACTTTTTTTGTTGATAATATTATTTACATAATAAATAGTAAATGCAAGTATTGGCAAGGGTGTTAACACATATAATGTAAGCAGGGCATCTTTTTTAATCATAAAAAACAAACTGAACCCGATCACTACCACAAGATTGGTGAGATACATTACGGCAGGCCCGGTAAACATTCTCACCCGGCTTACATCCTCTGCCATACGGCTCATCAGGTCGCCGGTACTATGTGTTTTATAAAACCCTAAATCCAATTTTTGATAATGCAGGTAAATTTCATTTTTCTGGTCATACTCAATATGACGGCTCATTACAATTATTGTTTGCCTCATCAGGAACATAAAAAAACCCCCTATCAGCGCCAGTACCAGGAGCGTAGCACCACAAATAGCCACTTTTGTACCGAAAGAAGGTTTGGCATTATCAATCCGGGCAATAAATTTTTTTACAAGGATATCATAATTCGCAGTATCCCTTTTTTCAGCTTTCGCACTTCCTGCAACCTTACTTTCCGAGGTTAATGATTTTTTCCGGCTAAGGCTATCCGTTAGTTCATGTTCAACAGCATTTACTACATAACCGGTTATCTGCGGAGAAAGAATGCGGAAATAATTTGAAAGAATAATAAATATTATGCCCAGCAAAAAACGCCAGCGGTATTTCCAGAAATATTTATTCAGTGAACGTAAATAGCGCAAGGGATTTTTAGGCAAAGGTAAGAATATGCCGAACTCAAAATGTTTAATGTATTAGGGGTTCAATGTTTGGCTTTTAACGTTATAATTTGCTCATGCAGTTTTAATATCTGAGGTATTATCAACTGTTGCTCATTATTATAAACAACAAAATCGCAAAGTTGTATTTTCTTATCTTCATTTAACTGGTTTTTCATTCTTGCCAACACCTGTTCTTTCGCTACATGGTCTCGTTTCATCACACGTTCTATACGCAACTGTTCCGGCGCCGAAACGCCTATTACGTAATCCAGGCTTTTATTAATTCCGCTTTCAAAAACAAGAGCTGCTTCACGGATTATGTAAGATGAAGTTTGCAGGGTAAGCCATTCCTCGCTGTCATCAATAACGGCAGGGTGGGTCAGCGAATTAAGCAATTCAAGTTTTTCTTTATTATTAAAAACCAGGGAAGAAATATAATCTCGGTTGAGCATTCCGTCTATATACGCATTTTCACCGAAATGTTTAATGATTTGTTGTTTCAGGCCCTCATTTTCATTCATCAGTCTCTTTGCTGCATCATCAGCATAATAAACAGGAATTCCCAGCACTTCGAAAATTTTTGCCACAGTGCTTTTACCTGAACCAATTCCACCTGTTAACCCAATCTTTAGCATAAAATGGGAATACTCATTTGAAATACAAAAACCAATATCTGGAAACTAAAAAATCTGAAACCCACTTCGAATTTCAGATTTAGTTTTTTAAAAAATTAGTTTTTATTTCTTATCAGTTGAAGCTTTATTAATATTCTGCGTCCATTCCAGCGAAATAGCGCTTTTTTCAATTTTTAAATAACTGCCGGGGCTTGTTTCGATCATTATCGTTCCATCGTCATTCACTTTATTAACTGTTCCGTGAATCCCTGCTATTGTAACAATTTTATCTCCTTTTTGCATATTCTCCTGGAACTGCTTTGCCTGTTTTGCTTTTTTGGCTTGCGGACGGATCATAAAAAGCCAAAATACCAGAATCATTGCACCTAACAGAACAAAAGTAAAAGAACCGTTTTGCGCTGGTCCTGCCTGTAACAAAATCAAAAGTGTGTACATTGTTTATTTCTATTTATTGTTTGAAGAATCTATTGACGAATTATATTGAATTAAACGAATTGTTTTATTTTACCAGGCATTGTATTTCGTGTAATTGATTCCGATTCGTATTTAAAATAAATGTTACCATTTCTTTTTTTCCACCTCAACTACGAATTGCAAATCCTGTTGTTGGGAGCCTTTTGTATTAGCATACACATATAATGTCTTATGGTTTATTCCGGTTCTGCCTTCGCTGTTAAAGGAGGCTTTAACCACTCCTTGCGCACCGGGAGCAATCGGTTCGGAGGGCTGCTCCGCCACCGTACAACCACAACTGGGCTGAACCCTAGAAATTACAAGTGGTTTATTCCCGGTATTTTTAAATGCGTAAGAAACTTCAAGCTTTTGCCCCTCGGAAATTTTTCCAAAATTTTTACTTGTTGAATCAAGCCATTGAATGGTAGTGTAATTTGCGGTATCCTTCATAGCAGCATCCGCATTAGATGGTGGTACGGGCTTTCTATCAGGAGCTTGATTGCAACCTGCCATTATAATCACTGTCACTAATAAAATAAATATACGCATCATTATTTTTTTGCAAACCTAACAGATTACTTCTTATTTTTTGCCATTGATTTTCTTATTAGAAAAAAATCTGACAATTTGTAACGAAATTTAAAATTTCGCCGCCTTGAAATTTACTTTGTGCATTTTGCTTTCCTTCACCAGGTCTTTATGAATATTATCCAGGATACCATTTACAAAATGACCGCTTTGTTCAGTGCTGTATTCCTTTGCTATATCTATGTACTCGTTAATGGTGACTTTCGGGGGTATGGTTTCAAAAAACAGAAATTCGCAAACACCCATCTGCATCAGGATCATATCGAGCGTAGCAATGCGTTCCGCATCCCAGTTTTTTAATTTAGGCTTAATAAGGTCCATAGTTGTTTGTTTTTTCTCCAGCACACTTTGCAGCAACCCCTTTGCGAAATCCCATTTTTCTTTTCCCAGCATGTCCTGGAAGTTTACCGATTGGGGCTTGTTGATATATGCTATCACAAACTGGTTCAGCATTTCAATATCATCGTCCCAGTTAGTAAACAGTTCTTCCACATGACTGGTGAAGAACTCATTAGGTAACATCAAATCTCTAAAGATGAATTCAAGTATTTCCTTTTCAGATTTCTTCTCTCTGGATCCGGCGTTAATATATGTGATATATTCTTCAGTAGCTGCCAGCTCCTGATATACTTTCTTCACCAGTTCGTTGTCAGTGATCAATTGGGGTTTGTCTGTTGATAATGCTTTCTGATAGGAAGCGTCTTCCAGTATCTTCCACAATACTTCATTGCCCGCAAGACGGGTATTTACATTCATATCCTGGTCGGTAGGCAAATGCTTGGAAGCACGAACGCGGGAATCGGTTTCTGCATAGCGGGCCACTTCAGTAATAAAATGAACAAGGTAAACGAAAAGCTGGCGGGTATTGTCGAAATGTTTTTGTAAAATCTTTATGTCTTCTCCGGGCTTCTGGCTATTTTCGCGTGCCTCCAACGAATACAAGGTCTGCATCACTTTCACGCGGATGTTTCTTCGGCTGATCATTTATTAAGAGCTTATTTGAGTTTGCGAAGATAAGGGAAAAGAGAATATGAGTTTTTTGTTTTCAGCATATGGTTCACCGCTCCCGATACAGTTGAAAGTTAAATGCAATTTTGACACAAATGCTTACGTGCTAAGAGTCAACTGCCGCAGCTTACTGCCAACTGCTCATTGCAACCTGTCAACAATTCATTAATTCGATTGTTTTCTTTCTTTTGGTATAAAATTAGCATAGGTTTGCACGCCCAAACGGGACACTCTTATTTTGAATTCTTTCATTACTAAAAATCAATACTATTATGGCTAAGAAGTTAGCGATTTTGCCAATTGCAGGCACTAAAAACAGGGTTTTCGTAAAACCTGCTCCTGCTGAAGAAAAGACTTCAGGCGGTATTATTATTCCCGACACAGCTAAAGAAAAGCCTCAAAGAGGCGAAGTGGTTGCCATCAGCGAAATTGATGAAGATGGCAAAAAACCTGTGCTTAAAACAGGAGATGTTGTTTTATATGGCAAATATGCCGGCACTGAAATAAGCTATGATGGCCAGGATTTCCTGAGTATGAGGGAATCTGACATCATTGCTAAAATCTGATTAGCTGATAATACACAGGTTTGCTGATTGCAAATTATTTCAGCAAATATTATTAAACTGAATTTTAAACATTATTGAATGGAATGTGGGGGTAAGTTTTACTAAAACCCATTTTCAAATTTTCACATTTTCAAATTAATTAATTATGGCAAAGCAACTTTTCTTCGACATCGATGCCCGTAATAAAATGAAAAGAGGCGTTGATGTTCTGGCGAATGCTGTTAAAGTAACATTGGGACCAAAAGGCCGCAATGTAGTTCTTGAAAAAAAATTCGGCGCTCCTTCTATTACTAAAGACGGTGTTACCGTTGCAAAGGAAATCGAACTGGAAGACCCGATTGAAAATATGGGCGCCCAGATGGTGAAAGAGGTGGCATCAAAAACTGCTGACATTGCAGGTGACGGTACTACCACTGCAACTGTTCTTGCCCAGGCAATCATAAGCGAAGGTTTAAGAAACGTAGCTGCAGGCGCTAATCCCATGGATCTGAAACGCGGTATCGAGAAAGCTGTTGATATTGTAATCGAACACCTGCAAAAACAATCTCAGACTGTTGGCAGCGACAGTAAAAAAATTCAGCAGGTTGCCTCTATCTCTGCGAATAATGATGAAACCATCGGTAAGTTGATTGCTGAAGCTTTCGGCAAAGTAGGTAAAGAAGGCGTGATTACTGTAGAAGAAGCTAAAGGTACTGACACTACTGTAGACGTAGTGGAAGGCATGCAGTTCGACCGTGGTTATATCTCTCCTTATTTCGTTACCAACAGCGAAAAAATGGAAGCGGAATTGCAGAACCCTTATATCCTGATCTACGATAAGAAGATCTCTGCAATGAAAGATATCCTTCACATACTGGAAAAAGTAGCGCAAGGCGGACGTCCTTTACTGATCATCTCTGAAGATCTCGAAGGCGAAGCTTTGGCAACACTTGTTGTAAATAAATTACGTGGCACAATTAAGGTGGCTGCTGTTAAAGCTCCCGGTTTTGGTGATAGAAGAAAAGAAATGCTGCAGGATATCGCCATCCTTACAAAAGGTTTGGTGATCAGCGAAGAACAAGGTTACAAACTGGAAAATGCTGACTTGAGCTATCTCGGAACTGCAGCATCTGTAACCATCGATAAAGATAATACTACTATCGTTGGTGGTAAAGGGAAGAAAGAAGATATTGCTGCACGTGTTAACCAGATTAAAGCACAGATCGAAACAACAACTTCTGATTACGATAAAGAAAAATTGCAGGAACGCCTTGCTAAACTGAGCGGTGGTGTTGCTGTATTGTATGTTGGCGCAGCAACAGAAGTGGAAATGAAAGAAAAGAAAGACCGGGTTGATGATGCATTGCATGCTACACGTGCTGCCGTTGAAGAAGGTATTGTGCCTGGTGGCGGAGTTGCTTATATCCGCGCTATCGAAGCCCTGGAAAAATTAAAAGGTGCTAACGAGGACGAAACCACAGGTGTCGCCATTGTTAAACGCGCTATTGAAGAACCTCTTCGCCAAATCGTTGGAAACAGCGGTATCGAAGGCTCTATCGTTGTACAAAAAGTAAAAGAAGGAAAAGCCGATTACGGTTTCAACGCTCGCACTGAAGTGTATGAAAACCTGTTGAAAGCAGGTGTAATTGATCCTACAAAAGTTACACGTATCGCACTGGAAAATGCAGCTTCTATCGCAGGCATGTTGCTGACTACCGAATGTGTAATCGCCGATAAACCTAAGAAAGAAGAAGCTCACCCAATGCCAGGTGGTGCTCCTGGAATGGGCGGAATGGATTATTAATTTCAGTTGAAGCCGGCAGTTATCGGCGACAGCTTATAAAATACAATCCCGCTGTAATTATACGGCGGGATTTTTTATTCTTACCTTATTATCACTATTAATCACCGTTGCGTCGCACTCTTTTGCTGTAAGAATTCTATACAGCCATTTAAGCTTCTTGTAGCTAATTATCCTATCTAAAAAACCCTCTCATTACTAAAATGAGTTTATCCCGGTTCACAAAAATCATCACCAGTATTTCTTATCTTTCAAAAAATTAACTGATGAGAAATATTCTTTTATTACTACTCCTGTTTGCCAATATTTCATTTGCCCAAAATAAAGTAACCGTTATCAAAGCAGGCAAATTTATAGATACTGAAAATGGCAAATTACTTAACAACCAGGTTATCATTATCGACAATGACACCGTGCAGGCTGTCGGCGCCAACTTAACTATTCCAGCAGGCGCAACCATAATCGATCTCTCTAAAGCAACCGTGCTACCGGGATTGATTGATTGCCATACGCATATTACCAGCCAGCCAAGCGGCGACTATTATGGAGATATTTTCAGGAAAAGTGCCGTGGATTATGCAATCACTGCACATATTTATGCCAAACGCACATTGGAAGCAGGTTTCACGACATGTCGAGACGTAGGCGCACCGGCCTTCGTTGATGTGGCTTTACGGAATGCCATTAATAATGGAGATGTTGAAGGGCCGAGATTGTTAGTAGCCACACTTTTTATCGGTTCTACAGGTAGCCACGGCGACCTCAATGGTTTCTCCCCATATATTGATTGGATACAACCAAAAGAAATGAGTGGGGTAGCAAATGGTGTTGATGAATTACGTAAACAGGTTCGTTATAATATAAAATACGGGGCCGACGTAATTAAATTCGGGGCAAGTGCGGGTGTGCTTACGGAAGAAGAAAGTGTCGGCGCACCGCAGTTCACGCAGGAAGAAATGAATGCCATTGTTTCAGAGGCAAAATTATGGGGAAGAAAAGCTTGTGCGCACGCACATGGTACTGAAGCTATAAAAATGGCCGTAAAAGCTGGCGTTGCCTCTATTGAACACGGAAGTATGCTGGACGATGAGGCCATTGCCCTGATGAAAGAGCATGGCACTTATCTTGACGCTGATATTTATAACGATGAATACATTATGTCTGAATATAAACGTCTGGGTTTCCCGGATAAAATCCTGAATAAAGAAAAGATGGTAGGTAAAATACAACGCGAAAGTTTTCGTAAAGCCGTACAAGCCGGCGTAAAAATTACTTTTGGCACAGATGCCGGTGTATACCCGCACGGCTGGAATGCCAGGCAATTCAAATACATGGTCCAATATGGCCTCGCCCCAATGAAAGCGATTCAGGCAGCTACTGTGAATGCGGCTGATTTATTAGGCTGGACAAAAAAAGTGGGTTCAATTACAGTAGGGAAATATGCCGATATTATTGCTGTAGAGGCAAACCCCTTAGATGATATCAAAGTATTGGAAAGTGTAAAGTTTGTTATGAAAGGCGGAGTGGTTTATAAAAACACGTTTTAAAAACGATAATATCTTTCAAACAACATCACTTTGAAAAAATCCAGCCTGCTGAAAATAGGGTGTGCATTACTGTTGTATACGAAAAAGAATAACTGTATCGATCATTATATGCATTATCAATTTGTATACAGAGTGTCAAAACAAAAACCCGTCAAATGCCTTCGCCGCTAACAGGCAAAATTAAAACTCAAAAAGAAAGCACCAGCACTTACCTTGCTCTTGGTGATTCTTATACTATTGGAGAATCTTTGCCTGCTTCTGAAAGATATCCTGAACAAGCAGTGAGCCTCCTCAATAATGCAGGTTTCAGATTTCTTCAACCTGAAATCGTTGCTACCACAGGCTGGACAACTGCCGACCTTCAAAAAGCGATCAACAATTATCATTTCAAAAAATCGAATTATGATATTGTATCATTGCTTATCGGTGTAAACAATCAATACCGGGGAAGGTCGCCTGCGGAATACCAGGAAGAATTCACTCAACTTATTCAAAAGTCGATTGCATTAACCCGTAACAGGCCATCCCATGTAATCGTTCTCTCCATCCCCGATTACTCCGTTACACCTTTTGCAAAAGGAAGTAATGTTCGGTTAGTCGCAAGCGGTATTGATTCATTTAATGTCATCAACAAACAAATTGCAGAATCATATCGTGTTGCTTATATTGATATTACCGGTGAAAGCAGGAAAGCTGCAACAGATAGCACCCTCATTTCAACTGATCATCTTCACTACTCCGGAAAAGAATATGCAATATGGGCCGCTATGCTCGCAGAGCAAATAAAGCATATTTATAAATAAATCTCAAAGCAGTTTTTTACAGTGCAGATTTTATGAACTAAGAACAAAAAACAATTCAAGAAAGGCTTGCCATTATAACAGAATTTACTCTCTGCTTCTCGGCGGCCCCATATAAAAACCTAAAAAATAACCTATATTCATTATTAAAACTAAAATCACCTGCTCATGAACCGTATTGGCATAATATTGCTATTATTATTAAACAGCAATATTTCTTTTTCCCAAAAAAATAAAAATAATCCTTCCTTAACATTCGAGAGCTATATACAAGCCACAATGAAGGAATGGAAAACACCGGGAATGTCAGTTGTGGTAGTGAAAGACGGGAAAGTGGTCTTTAAAAATGCTTATGGTGTTACTACACTGGGAAAACCCGATCCTTTTACTACTTCTACCCTTTCCATTTGTGCATCCACCACAAAAGCTATGACGGCTGTTTGCATGGGCATGTTGGTAGACGAAGGGAAAATAAAATGGAGCGATAAGGTAAGTGATATTTATCCCGCTTTAAAGCTCAAGGATGATTATGCTTCATCTGAATTAACTATAAAGGACCTGTTCACACATAATTCAGGCTTAGGAAATGCAGATTGGCTTTGGGTTACCGGGCAAGAGCTCGATACCATCATTTACAAAATGCGATTTATAAAACCGGCATATTCATTTCGTTCATCATTTATTTATCAGAATCTCATGTACATGATTGCTGGCGAAGTGATCCATAAAGTTTCAGGAAAAACCTGGCCTGATTTTATTATGGAAAGATTATTTGCCCCGCTTGGCATGGCACATACTTACCCTGTTTACAGGTTATCATTAAACGAGCCTGGTCATATTACCCCTCACTGGATGTATGATGACAGTGTGGTAAAGCCTATTCCTTATATTGATACAAAAGGCATTGATGCGGCAGGTGGCGTATGGTCATGTGCAGATGATATTGCCAAATGGGTCAGCTTTCTTCTCGACAGTGCTTCTGTAAATGGAAAGCGACTTTTAAAAGAAGAAACATTTCATGAATTGTTTAAGCCGCTTGCTATGGTAACAGATGATCAGTTTTATCCCACTCAGGAAATTACCAAACCACATTGGAAAACCTATGGGCTTGGATGGTTCCAGGAAGATTATCGAGGTAATATGCTGCAATTTCATACAGGTAGCCTGGATGGAGCCGTGGCTATTATAGGATTGATACCTGATATGCATTTCGGCATTTATATTTTTGCCAACCTTGATCATACCGAATTACGCCACGCACTTATGTATAAAGCTATCGACCTTTGGTGCTTCAATGATAATTCGCAAAACTGGAGCAAAGATTTTTTTGCACTGTATAAAAACCGCAAGCTGAAAGAAAAAAGAAGAGAAGAAGAAAAAGAAGCCAAAAGGGTTTTAAATACCATACCGATGGAAATGTCGGCATATGAAGGTAAATACCACAATGAAGTTTTTGGCGATGCAGAAGTAATTTTTCATAATGATTCCCTTCTGCTGAAATACCCGAACAACATTAGTGCTTATTTAACCCACTGGAACTATAACAGCTTCGTAGGCAAATTCAATTACGACTGGTTTGAGAAATCATGGATTACATTTTCTGTGAATGAACTTGGAAAAATTACACAATTCGATATGGATGGGATGCCGTACAAAAAAATCAACTGACAAGAAATAAAAAATTGGATAACTGATAAATCCAATGCCATCAGTTATCCGCAATTATGCCGATAATGCAATTATTTCAATTTCGCCAGGGCCTCTTGAATTCTTGCCCAGGCTTTCCGGATATTCTCCGCACTGTTTGCAAAAGAAAAACGGACACATTTCGGGTCGCCGAACGCATCACCCATTACTGATGATACATGCGCCGTATTCAACAAATACATGGAGAAATCAGCAGAGTTATTGATCGTTGTTTGCCCGTCAGATTTTCCATAGTAATAACTCACATCCGGGAAAATATAAAATGCACCCTGAGGTTCAAAGCATTTTAATCCCGGGATTTGCTTCACTAGGTCCATGGTAATTTTTTTACGCCGTGTAAACTCAGCCACCATTTCAAACGAAGGTTTCAAATCGGTTGTTAATGCAACAACAGCTGCTTTTTGAGTAATGGAATTTGTTCCACTGGTAAACTGCCCTTGTAATTTTTCGCAAGCTTTTGCCACTTCTGCGTTAGCAGCAATATAACCCAGCCTCCAGCCGGTCATAGCAAAACCCTTACTCAACCCGTTTACGATAATAATGCGATCCTTGAGGCTATTAAACTGTGCGATGCTTTCATGCTTGCCCGCAAAATTGATGTATTCATAAATCTCGTCAGAAATAATATAAACATCAGGGTGCTTGCTGAAAACATCAGCCAGCGCTTTCAACTCGTCCTTGCTGTATACCGCCCCTGATGGGTTACAAGGCGATGAGAATAAGAATACTTTTGTTTTATCAGTAATAGAGGCTTCGAGTTGAGCAGGAGTGATTTTGAATTCACTTTCCATGGAAGTTTGCACTTGCACTACTTTTCCCCTAGCAATTTTTACCAGCTCCGAATAAGTTACCCAGTAAGGAGTTGGAATAATTACTTCATCGCCTTCATCAACCAATGCCAGTATAACATTGGCAAGACTTTGCTTCGCTCCTGTTGAAGCGACTATATTTTCAGGTTTATAATCGAGGTTATTATCACGCTTAAACTTTGTGCATACAGCCTCACGCAAATCCAAAAAACCCGGAACAGGTGTATAATGGCTCCAGTTATCATCAATCGCTTTTTTTGCTGCGTCCTTTATATGCTGCGGGGTATCAAAATCAGGTTCCCCAAGACTCAGGTCAATAACATCAATTCCCTTGGCCCGCAATTCGCGGCCAAGTTTTGCCATTTTTAAAGTTTCCGGCTCGGCAAAACGGTTCAAAATAGAAGATAATTGTTGCATGTATTTTTATTAAGCGCCGCAAAGGTATTGAAATCAAAAATTTTCCGGCAACTTTTCCAAAGTTTAAAACTTTGAAAAATATTAGCTGAATTGATTTGAAAATTTTCAACCTGTGCAAAAGAGAAAGCACCGCAATGCAAGCTTTTATAAACAAATTTGTAAACCCTGCAGGTTGGAACGCTTGATGATGCAACCAGCCAGATTACTACGATTAATTAAAATCGTTGTGTAGCTTAATTACAAAGTGAAATATGGAAAAATCACATAGGCATATCATAAACAATATGAATTGCTCTTAACGGCAGGCGCTAAACAAATTTTTTAACTCATATGATGGCTGTATAGTCAGTTTCCCCTTGGGAGGAATTCCTTCATAATTTTATTTCTTATCAGAATTAAATCATCGTAAATACGATATCATTTTTATTGACGGGTTTGCGATGAATGTGCTTGAGCCGTGAAATGGGGTTAGTGTCAACCGTTTTGGTCACCTGGAGTGATCATGACATTTGTAGCTGCAATCAGATAAAAAAGAAAAGGCAAAAGAGAGTGATCCCCGTTTTTAAGCAAAAAATATTTCCCGGAATATGGAAGTCAAAAACTAAAACTCATATTGCCAGCCATTTAGCGGCAAATATTCTTCCTTTTTTGGTTTAAAAATGTCAATTTAAAACCTATCTTTGCCGCTCTTTAAAAAAACCTCCACCAATGAGAGTACTGGTTAGCATATTTGCTGCGCTATTGATTGTAATATCTCTATACCAGCTTTCTTTTACATGGTTTGTGAACAAGCACGAAACTGCCATGCAGGAAAAAGCAAAGCGTTATGTAAATAACGTATATCCTTCGGCCGCTAAAAAATATGCGGACAATAAGGAACAGCAGGCAATGTATCAAGATACGCTTGACGACTTGTACAAAGACAGGTTAAAGCATTTATTGGATAGTACCAAGGACACCAAGATAACCTGGTGGGGCACTACATATCAAAAATCAAAAGAGAATGAGTTGTTGCTTGGGCTTGACCTGCAAGGCGGAATCAATGTTACGCTGGACATTGCATTAGATGGCCTGATAAAGGGATTGGCAAACAATCCCCACGATCCGGCATTATTAAAAGCGATTAATACGGCTCAACAGAAAAAAATTGCAAGTGATGCGAATTTTATTGATTTGTTCGCTCAAACATACAAAGAGCAAAACCCTAACGGAAAGCTTGCTCCATTATTCGCCAATAGCGGCCGCAACAACCTGAACCTTGATGCTTCGGATGCGAGTGTTATCAGCTATATTCATGCGCAGGCATCCGCTGCTATGAAGCAAACCTTCCAGGTACTTACCAAGCGTATCGATAAATTTGGAGTTGCGCAGCCATCCATCAATCTGGATGAAAATAAGGGTATTATTTCAGTTGAGCTTGCAGGCGCAAATATTGACCCGGAAAGGGTAAGAAAGTATTTGCAGTCAACAGCCAACCTGCAGTTTTGGGAAGTGTATAATATAACTGAACTGTCTACTTATTTACAGAATGCTGACAAAGCATTACAAAATTACCTGAACGGAACAAATGCGAACGATACTTCCGGGAAAGGGGATTCACTAGCTAATGCAAAAAATGCCAATCCGTTGATTCCTTTCTTTTATGCTGCAATTGCCGATGTTCAAAAATCTACGGATAAATCAAGAGTTCCCGACTATGTCGGCATCGTTCCGATTAAAGACACCGGCAAGGCGAACGAATATTTAAGCAATCCTGTAGTGTTGAATAGTTTCCCTTCAAATATTAAATTTTTATGGGGGAAACAGGATATTGATGAAAACGGAAAAGCAGTAAACTATCTTAAACTTTACGCCATCAAAACCATTCCGGGTTCAGAAAAGGCAAGGCTTGAGGGAGAATCTGTAAAAAACAATGCACGCCAGGATTATGATCCGGTAACAGGCGATGTAGTTGTTGAAATGAGCATGGACAAAAAAGGGGCTGATGTCTGGGCGAAAATGACAACTGATAATGTAAGTAAGCCCATAGCTATCGTTCTGGATGATATCGTTTATTCTGCTCCATTCGTAAACGGGCCTATCACAGGTGGCAACTCACAAATTACTATGGGCCGGGGAAGAGACACAAGACAAAGTGTTGAAGAAGCCCAGGACCTGGCAAATATTCTCAATTCAGGTAAACTTTCAGCTCCTGCAAAAATTGTTGCTGAACAGGTTGTTGGCCCGTCTATAGGCAAACAGGCTATACATGGCGGGCAAATGGCTTTTCTGATTTCATTTATTGTGATCTTTTTGCTGATGCTCGTTTATTATAACACGGCAGGATGGGTAGCCAATGTTGCGCTGATATTCAACTTGCTTTTTACAGTAGGTGTGCTAAGTTCTTTGCATGCCACACTTACCGCCCCCGGTATCGCAGGCCTGGTACTTACAATTGGCATGGCCGTTGATACCAACGTAATTATTTTTGAGCGTATTAAAGAAGAGCTGACACGTGGAAAGAGTTATCAACTGGCAGTAAACGATGGTTATCGCCGCTCATTGGCACCAGTACTCGATGCCCATGTTACCACATTATTGACTGCGTTGATACTATTCTACTTTGGCCTTGGCCCAGTGCTTGGTTTTGCCACTACGCAAATACTGGGTATACTGTTATCATTATTTTGCGGAATCTTATTATCCAGGCTGATCACTGATTTTTACACAAACAAGAACAGGCATTTTAAATATTTTACACCAATTTCAAAGCGCATTTTCCAGCATGCAAAATTCAAGTTCATTGAATACAGGAAGGTTGCTTATGGCATTTCTGTGGTGGTGTTATTACTGGGTATTGGTTCTTTCTTCCATGGTTTCCGGCAAGGGGTTGAATTCAGAGGAGGCAGAAGCTATGTTGTCAGTTTTGTAAAACCGGTTGATGCAGAAACAGTTCGGGAAACGCTCGATAAAACATTCGGCAGCTCTCCTACAGTTAAAACTTACGGAGGGAATAATCAGTTTGAAATCACTACCGATTACCTGATTAAAAACGAAGGCACTCAAACTGATTCACTTGTACTGGGCAAATTATATGAAGGCCTTAAGCCTTTTTTACCTCAGGGAACATCAGCAGCAGATTTCCAGGCACCTAATAAATACATACATGGCTCTAAAAAAGTTGTACCAACTATTTCAGATGATATTAAACAGGGAGCATTCAAAGCGGTAATATTTGCGATCATTATCATTTTCATTTACATATTCATTCGCTTCCGCGACTGGAGATATTCACTGGGAACTATTGTGGCATTATTCCATGATGTTTTTGTGACACTTGCAGTATTCTCCTTTTTAAAAGATATCGTTCCCTTCCCAATGGAAATTGACCAGCACTTTATTGCTGCAGTACTAACTGTAATCGGGTTCTCCATGAATGATACGGTGATCGTTTTCGACCGAATTCGTGAAGATAGCCGGATAATGAAAGGCGCTACCAAATCAGAAATTATTAATAAAGCAATTAACGACACGCTGAGCAGAACCATTATGACTTCACTGACTGTATTCCTGACCATTTTGATATTGTTCCTGGTCGGCGGCGAAGTAACAAAAGGGTTTGCATTTGCTATGCTGATTGGTGTAATAACGGGTACATACTCGTCTATTTTTGTTGCAGCCCCCATACTTGTTGACCTTGCCAAAAACAGGCCGCTGGGCGCTGCCGATGCTGCTTCAGCCGATAATAAGTTAAAGACTAAACCGGTTGTTGCTAAAAACACCAAATCAACGGCACAATAAATTTACGACTTCATACTTATAACAAAAAAGCCCTGCATTTACGCGGGGCTTTGTTTTTTTGGTCAATTACAACAAATCATTTGTGATGTGGGTGATGGCGCACATGATGATGATGTATTTTATGATGCACTTTATGACGCACGTGGTGCGACTTGCTTTGTGCCATCGTAAAACCAACTGCTGCAAACATCAACAAGGTAAACAATAGGATTTTTTTCATGATGCTAAGTTTGAAACTTAAAGTAATACAATTTTGTTGAATTTTACAATTATAATAAAATAAAAAACGTCACCTGTGAGTGACGTTTTTTCAAATACAAAACCTAAATTATTTTCCGCTTTTTGCAGGTTTATTTTCCTTGTAGCGTTTGTCAGGAGTACCATCTTTTTTTACATGGGTAGTTGCAGGTTTTGCTTTGGCTGCATCTTTATTTTCCTTGAAACGTTTGTCAGGAGTACCATCTTTTTTTACGTGAGTGGTTGTTTTTCCGGCATCAGTTTTTGCAGGAGTTGTTTGTGCAAACGAAATACCTGTAAGCGCAAAGAGCAGGCTGGCAATCAGGATAATTTTTTTCATAATTGATCAAAAGTTTTGTTTAGAAATTAAATCAGCCTTGAAGTTATCTAAATACTCATCCTCCGCAAAAAAATAATTTGCACCTTAACGGTTAGTTAACAGTAGATAATTAATAATTTTTACAACATATAATAAAAATCACCATAATATTTAGCTACTTCCGCAGCTATTTTGTATATGCGTTCCTTAACTTCTACTTAACCATTTTCGTATATTACAATGAATAAAGCTTGGCAATTTTGCATAACTGAAGAATTAAGTAAGCATGCGTTCATCAACCCTGAAATGGATTGTTCTTTTTTCCAGCTTTCTAATAGCTGCAATTATTATGGTTCAGCTGTATTGGCTAAAAAAAGTGTACGCACTCGAACAACGCCAATTTAATAACAATGTGGTTAAAGGAATACGCGGCGTTTTCGAAGATCTTGAAATGAACGATGATCCGGCCATGAATTTACATGACCTTATTGCCAATCCTGACCCCAATTATTTTTTATTCAAAGCCGATACAATCCCGGAAAAAGATTCTTTAACCTTTTACCTGAGAAAAGAATTTGAAGACTTTGATGTGCTTACGGATTGTAAACTTGGGGCATATAGCAAAATTGCTGGCAAATATGTGTATGAAGAATATATTCCATCGCCCGCAAGTCGTTATGCTGTACAACCGGTAAGCGATCTTGCTGTTTTCGACAGAAATTTCGACCACATCGTACTTTTTTTTCCACACAGAAGTAATTATATACTCGACCAAATGGGGCTTTGGATTACCACAAGCGCTGCGCTGCTGCTTACATTAATTGGCCTCGCAATAAGCTTATTTTATTTTTACAGGCAAAAATTCCTGGCCGAAACGCAAAAGGATTTTGTCAACAATTTTACCCACGAATTCAAAACACCGCTTGCAGTAATGAAAATAGCAGCGGATGTATTGGCACAGGAAAATATAGTGGAACAGCCCACCCGGTTAGCAAGATATGCCTCGATTATTAAAAGTCAAACTGAACACCTGCAAAACCAGGTAAGCAGGTTGCTTCGGGTCGCTTCCGTTGAAAAAAAAGAGCTCCCTATTGAAAAAGGAGATATTAAAGCGCATCAGCTCATTGAACAAGCCATTAATAAAGTACAACCACTAATCGAAGAGCGTAAAGCCAAAGTGGAATTGAAGATGGAGGATAAAGATATTCGGATTTACGGTGACAATGCACACCTGGAACTGGCTGTTGTTAACCTGCTTGAAAATGCACTGAAATATTCAGAAGAACCTAAAATCGTTATTGAAACCGGAAAATTTGAAAGCGATTTTTTTATTTCTGTCAAGGATAATGGTATAGGAATTGAAAAAAAATATTTCAAAAATATTTTTAAGAAATTTTACCGTGTACCAACAGGAGATGTGCATAATGTCAAAGGCTTTGGCATCGGGCTTAATTTTGTTAAACGCATTATAGATGCGCACAACGGAAAAATAAAGGTGCACAGCCTGCCCGGCATAGGTACCGAATTCAGGTTATTTATACCGCTTAATTAAAAAATATGTCAAATCAAAAAGGAAAAGTGCTGCTTGCTGAAGATGATCTTTCGCTAGGATATGTTATAAAAGACAATCTCATTGATGCAGGCTATGAAGTGGTTTTATGCCCGGATGGACAAACTGCTATTGATAAATTTGATAAAACGGAATTTACCATTTGCCTGCTCGATGTGATGATGCCACATAAAAATGGTTTTGATGTGGCAAAAAAAATCAGGCAGCAGTCTGATGTTGTACCTATCCTGTTTCTAACTGCAAAATCGCTTGAAGAAGACCGCATCAAGGGCTTTGAAACAGGTGCAGACGATTATATTACCAAACCCTTCAGCATGCAGGAACTGCTGATGCGCATGGATGTTTTTCTGAGACGCAGCAAAAAAATGTATTCGGAACAATCAATACAATTCAACATTGGCAAATTAAACTTCCTTTATACCGATTTAAAACTTACCGTAAATAAAGAAATATTTAACCTGACACAGAAAGAAGCAGACCTTCTCAAATTTCTTTGCGAACACCCTAACCGGATACTGAAAAGAGAAGAAGTATTGCTGAATGTATGGGGAAAAGACGACTATTTTCTCGGCCGAAGCATGGATGTTTTTATTACCAAACTCAGAAAATATTTTAAATCTGATTCGGATGTGATGCTTGAAACAATACATGGAGTAGGATTCCGTTTTAATGTTCCATCAAACAAATAACCATTTATTAACCACTAATCCAACAATATTACCAGCGTTTCTTCAGTCATTAATACCTATTTCATTAACCGCTATTTAACTGCATTTTTTATAGAAAATTAATGCTCTTATAATAGCTTTGCAGCCTTAAATTACCTGCATTACCTATGCAAAAACACTTGATAACTTTTTTACTGGCTTTCTGTTCATTTTGCTATTTGGATGCACAAACGATTAATGACAGTTTGCGCATAACTTTACCGGAGGCAGAAAAAATATTCCTGGACAGCAACTACCAGCTTCTTGCCCAAAAATATAATATTGATGCGCAAAAAGCGCTGATAATTCAGGCAAGGCTTTACCCCAACCCCAATTTATCAATAGCAAGGGGGCCAATTATACCTTTGCACAATAGTGATTATCCTAATTCCACTTTTTTCAGCCAGTCTGAAACTTCTGCACAACTTTCACAAATTATTTTATTGGCCGGGAAAAGGAATAAACAGGTAAAACTGGCTGAAGCAAACAGCAGGCTTGGCGAATTCCAGTTTTTTGATTTGATGCGTACATTGAAATATACATTGCGTACTGATTTCTTCAATATCTATTACCTGCAGCAATCATTAAAAGTATATCACCAGGAAATTACATCTCTGCAAAAAGTGGTCGAAGCTTTCGTTCAACAGGAAGGCAAAGGTTATATTGCTGAAAAAGAAGTAGTGCGTATTAAAGCACAGCTTTACAGTCTTCAAAACGAATATGCTCAGCTCATCAACCAGATTAATGATATCGAGAGTGAACTCAAATTGATTTTACAGGTTAAACCGCAGGAATACATCCTTCCGCTTGCAGATACAGACAACATTAATAATCTTAACCCGGAAAAATACCCTTTAAACATATTGATGGATTCAGCCTACAAAAACAGGACTGACCTGGAAATTGCAAGAACCAACAATGAAATTAACCGGTTAAACTATAGTTACCAGAAGGCCCTTGCTGTACCCGATGTTACGCTTTCCTTAGGATACGACCATCAGGGCAGCTATGCTGTGAATTTTCAGTCACTCGGGGCATCTATTGATCTGCCTTTTTTTAATCGCAACCAGGGCAACATCAAATCGGCAAAAGCCATGATCGATTATGGAACCGCTTTGCAGAAAAGCACTGAGGCAACAGTCAGCGAAAATGTAACCAGGTCTCTGCAAAAAGCATTTGACCAGAATAAATTATTCAGGAACATTGATCCTAAATTTTCTGAAGATTTTGAAAGACTGATGAATGAAGTGCTCATCAATTACCAGAAACGAAATATCAGCATCCTTGATTTTTTGGATTTTTATGATTCTTACAAACAAAATGCACTTCAGATAAATGCTATAAAGTTCAATAAGGTCGGTGCATTTGAAGATATTAATTTTTATACCGGAACTAATTTTTTTAACTAACCTGAACCATGATGTTCATTTTAAACAGATATATGTTACAAAACTTTATAACCAAAAACTTTTTAGGCTCCACCCTTTCTTTGATTACCTGCATATTCTTTCTGCAGGCATGCAACAGCGATGCGGAAAAGAAAGCTGAAACAAAACAAAAGTATATTATACCAGATTCTATTTTAAAAACAATCAATATTGATACTGTACAAAAATGCCAGCTGGTAGATGCAGTTACACTAACCGGCCAGGTGGATTTTAACCAGGATAAGGTGAGTAAGATTTACCCGATGATTAGTGGAAATATCCAGGGCATCAAAGTGGTTTTAGGAGATTATGTACAACAGGGACAGGTACTGGGTGAAATAAGTAGTTCTGAAATGGCAGGCTATAGTAATGACCTGGTAAATGCGGAGACCAATCTTGATGTTGCCAAAAAAAATCTTGATAAAACGAAAGACATGTTGAAGAGCGGACTTGCGTCGGTTACTGATTCATTAAGTGCTGAAGCTGCTTATCTCCAGGCAAAATCCGAGTTAAACAGGATAAACAAGGTGCTAAAAATTAACGGTGGCAATACACAGGGAGAATTTCTGGTAAAAGCCCCGATAAGTGGATTTATTGTAGAAAAAAATGTAAATAACAATATGACTATAAGAGCCGATAATAATAATAATATGTTTACCATTTCAGACCTTAAAAATGTGTGGGTATGGGCCAATGTTTATGAATCCAATATCACCGCTATCAAAATGGGCGACAATGTAAATGTCTCCACCCTGTCTTACCCGGGAAAAATATTTAAAGGAAAAGTGGATAAAATCATGAACGTACTTGACCCTGCCAATAAGGTAATGAAGGTGCGTGTTTCACTTGACAATAGCGGATATTTACTCAAACCACAAATGTTTGCCAGCGTTACCGTTACCAACCCTGAAAACAGGCAATCGCTTTGTATTTCTTCAAAAGCACTGATCTTCGATCATAGCCAATATTTCGTGCTTATATACAACAGTAAAGATGATGTGCGTATAACGCCGGTTCAAATTATTAGTACAAATGGCGACAGAACATATATTGCTTCAGGCCTGAATGAAGGTGATAAAATAATTTCATCTCAGGCCATCTTAATTTATGATGCATTAAACAGCTGATATGTTTTGTTATATCTGAAATAATAAATTGATTTCTGTCTTTTCCTGACTCTTAATGGTTGACCTTGACTTATTGCCCGTAGAATTGCTCTGCAGGCCAAAACAATTTATTGAATTGTAATCAGAATGTATTGCCTTTAAATTAACCGGTATGAATAAATTTTTAAAGAAGGTCATCGCATTTTCCTTGAAGAACAAGTATTTTATCTTATTCGCTACTTTGCTATTACTGATAACAGGTATCATTACGTTCAGGAACATGCCTATTGAAGCATTCCCCGATGTAACAAATACGGAGATTAGCATTATTACACAATGGCCTGGCCGCAGCGCTGAAGAGGTAGAAAAGTTTGTGACTATTCCTATCGAAATTGCGATGAACCCTGTGCAGAAAAAAATCAGCCTTCGTTCTACCACGATATTTGGCCTGTCATATATTAAGTTGATTTTCGATGATGAGGTAAAAGATGCCGAAGCACGGCAACAGGTTATGAACCTGTTGCCAAATGCCAACCTGCCATCAGGTATACAACCATCAGTACAACCACCAACAGGTCCTACAGGCGAAATTTTCAGGTACTCTCTCCGGAGTAATGTAAGAGATGTGAGGGAATTAAAAACCATCCAGGATTGGGTTATTGACCGCCAGTTGCGATCTGTTCCGGGTGTGGGCGATATTGTTAGTTTCGGAGGCAAAACAAAAGCTTATGAAATCCAGGTTGACCCAGGCAAGCTCACCTCGCTTGGAATTACACCACTGGATGTGTTTACTGCAGTGCAGAAAACAAATATCAATATCGGCGGAGACGTAGTGATAGAAAACAACCAGGCTTATGTTGTAAGAGGAATCGGGCTATTGAATGACATCAACGAAATAAAAAACATTGTTGTTGAAAATATTAATGGAGTGCCCATACTGGTAAAGGATGTTGCACAGGTAACCATATCGAATATACCCCGGCTGGGATGGGTGGCCAGATCTGATGGCCTCAAAGATACGGCAGGCAAAAGAACGATTACAGATGAACCCGATGTTGTGGAAGCGATTATTGTAATGAGAAAGGGCGAAAACCCAACAAACGTAGTGAACGCGGTAAAAGCGAAAATAAACAAACTCAATAACTATATTCTCCCTGAAGACACCAAAATTGTACCTTATTACGACAGATCGGACCTTATACATTATGCTACACATACTGTATTGCACAATCTCATTGAAGGCATTTTGCTGGTAACCTTATTGGTTTCTGTTTTCATGTTCAATTGGAGAACTACATTGATCGTGTCAATAATTATCCCGCTGTCATTATTATTTGCATTTATTTGTTTGCACCTGATGGGCATGTCTGCCAACCTGCTTTCATTAGGCGCTGTCGACTTCGGCATCATTATCGACGGAGCAGTGGTAATGGTGGAAGGCATGTTCGTTGTACTTGATCATAAAGCTATTGATATTGGCATGGAAAGATTTAATAAGATCGCCAAATTCGGCCTTATCAAAAACAACGGTGCACAGTTGGGCAAAGCTATTTTCTTTGCAAAACTGATTATTATCACCGGTTTGCTTCCTATTTTCTCTTTCCAGAAAGTAGAAGGTAAAATGTTTTCGCCATTAGCCTACACCCTCGGTTTCGCATTGCTCGGGGCACTCATTACCACACTTACATTAGTTCCTGTATTGATCAGTTTACTGCTCAAAAAAAACGTAAGGGAAAAACACAATCCTGTTGTTCATTTCCTGACGGGAGTAATGCTGAAAGGCTTCACAGGGGCCTTCAAACATAAAGAAGTGGTTGTTATTATATCATTTATTGCCATGGCAACCGGCTTGTATTCATTTAAGTTCCTGGGCAGCGAATTTCTTCCTGAACTCGATGAAGGATCGATATGGCTGCGTGTACAAACTCCATATAGCATTTCGCTTGACAAATCTGTAGAAGTATCTACGGCAGTTAGAAAAATTTTAATGACGTTCCCGCAGGTAAAATATGCCGTATCACAAACAGGAAGGCCAGATGATGGTACTGATGTAGCAGGTTTTTACAACAATGAATTCTCGGTAATGCTTTACCCGGAGGATGAATGGGAGCCAAAAATTTCTAAAGAAGAACTGGTTGATGAAATGAATCAAAAACTTTCCTCCATACCGGGTACCAATCTCAACTTTTCACAACCTATAATGGACAATGTGGAAGAAGCCGTTTCCGGAGTGAAGGGCTCCATTTGCGTGAAAATCTATGGCGATTCCCTGAATTACATGGAAGATAAAATAAATGATGTATTCAATATTTTAAAAGATGTAAAAGGCATAGAAGATCTTGGTGTGATTCACAATATTGGCCAGCCCGAATTGGATGTAAATCTTGATCAGCAAAAAATGGCCTTATATGGTGTGGCTACTGCTGATGCCAATGCGGTTGTAGCCATGGCAATTGGCGGCGAAGCAGCGTCTACCTTGTATGAAGGGATAAAACTTTTTGATATCCGTGTGCGCCTGCCCGAACAATTCAGAAAAACTACGGCTGATATCGGGAATTTACTGGTGCCTACGCAAAGCGGTTCAAAAGTACCAATCAAATAAATCGCAACCATTACCAAAAAAACAGGGCCTTGTCTTATTTTCAGAGACGACAATGAAAGATATGCAGCACTGAAATTTTCAGTGCGCGGAAGGGACATGGGCAGCACCATTGCAGAAGCACAGGAAAAAGTGAATAAGGCCATTCAATTGAAAAAAGGTTATAGCATGGCCTGGCAGGGTGATTTCGAAAACCAGCAAAGAGCAGAAAAAAGACTTGCAGAGGTTGTTCCAATAAGTTTGCTGTTAATATTCCTGTTATTGTTTGTAATGTTCGGGAATTTGAAAGATGCCGGTCTCGTTTTCCTGAATGTGCCTTTTGCTATAGTGGGCGGATTACTGGCATTGCATTTAACCGGAACCAATTTCAGTATCTCCGCGGGTATTGGCTTTATTGCGTTGTTTGGTATTTGTATACAGGATGGCGTGTTGCTGATTACGGTTTTCAAACAAAATCTTGAAAAAATAAAGGGGCAGCAATCGTCTTTATATAATGCCATTAAACTCGGGGTAAATTCCAGGATAAGACCGGTAATGATGACGGCATTAATGGCCGCTATTGGTTTGTTGCCCGCAGCCTTGTCTCATGGCATAGGGTCAGAAAGTTCGAGGCCTTTAGCCAGGGTGGTTATCGGCGGAATACTTTGCGCAATGATATTTTCCCTCTGGGTTTTCCCGCTGATATTTGGATGGGCTTACAGGAAATTTGACAAACATCCTTATATACTTAAATCGGATGAAAATGAAAATAAAACAGACAATGAAAAATTAATATAAATATAACTGCAAATATTTCCTGAACATAACATCACTGATGTGCAAATAGCTCATTTCAATATGAGCTATTTTTTTTGCATTACCCTAATCGGTTTTCTTTGTATTTTAGCCGCTCTCCTGACTGAGCTAAATTTGCAATGATTGATTTTGCAATGAAAAACCTGCTTTTCAATTTAATATCAAAAGCAATGAACAAAGATTAAATTGATTCGCATGTAAAACCGCTTACTGACCTAAATAATTGATCGATGAAAAAATTCCTAAAGGGGATACTCTCTTTTTCGCTAAAGAATAAATACTTTATTTTATTTGTCACATTCATTCTTGTTGTCGCAGGCATTATCACTTTTAAAACAATGCCCATTGAAGCGTTTCCCGATGTAACCAATACAGAGGTTACCATCATCACCCAATGGCCGGGGCGAAGCGCTGAAGAAATTGAAAAGTTTGTTACAATCCCTATTGAAATAGCCCTTAACCCCGTACAAAAAAAGGTAAGCCTGCGCTCTACAAGTATTTTCGGCCTTTCATATATTAAACTTGTTTTTGAAGATAACGTAACTAATAATGAAGCAAGGCTACAGGTAAACAACTTACTGAGCAATGCAGACCTTCCGCAAAATGTATCTCCGGTAGTACAGCCTCCAACCGGCCCTACGGGAGAAATTTTTCGTTTTACACTCAGAAGTACATTCAGAGATGCCAGGGAATTAAAAACTATCCAGGACTGGATCATTGATCGCCAAATCCGCGCAGTTCCGGGTGTTGCCGATTTGGTCAGTTTCGGTGGCATGACCAAAACTTATGAAATAAAAGTGGATCCTGGTAAGATTACCAACCTGGGCATTTCAGCGTTGGATGTTTTTTCTGCCGTACAAAAAAGCAACATCAATATCGGCGGAGATATCATAATAAAAAATAACCAGGCCTATGTTGTGCGGGGTGTAGGTTTGTTGAACGACATTAATGAAATCAAAAATATTATTGTTGAAAATATCAATGGCGTGCCCATCCTGGTAAAGAATGTTGCTGACGTGAGTATTTCCCATCTTCCCAGGCTTGGCCTGGTAAGCCGCTCTGACGCTGTTACAGATTCCAACAAGAAAAGGAGCATTACCAGTGAAGATGATGTGGTGGAGGGAATCGTAGTTATGCGCAAAGGCGAAAACCCAAGCAAAGTCATCTCGGCGCTCAAAGAAAAAATTGCAAAACTCAACAGCATCGTTCTCCCTGCCGACACAAAGATTGTTCCGTTTTATGATCGCGAAGATCTGATCAATTTTGCTACACACACGGTATTGCATAATATGATTGAAGGGATCATTTTTGTAACGATCATTGTTTCTCTTTTCATGTTTAACTGGAGAACAACACTGATCGTATCTATTGTCATTCCGCTTTCTCTCTTGTTTTCATTTATATGCCTGCGACTGATGGGCATGTCGGCTAACCTACTATCGCTTGGCGCTATTGACTTTGGGATTATTATTGATGGCGCAGTGGTAATGGTCGAAGGCATTTTTGTGGTGCTCGATCACCGGGCCCATGAAATGGGCATGGAGCGTTTTAACAAAGTGGCCAAAATGGGGCTTATTAAAACGCATGGCGCAGAGTTGGGAAAAGCAATATTTTTTGCGAAGCTTATTATTATTGCTGCATTGTTGCCAATATTTTCATTCGAAAAAGTGGAAGGCAAAATGTTTTCGCCACTTGCCTACACTCTGGGTTTTGCCTTGCTTGGGGCTCTTATAACCACACTTACTTTAGTTCCCGTTCTTATACATCTCTTACTCAATAAAAATGTTCGTGAAAAACATAACCCGGTAGTAAATTTTATGATCAGAAGTATGACCAACGGGTTTTCTTTCACTTATCGCAACAGGTATATTACGGAAACGCTTGCATCTGTCATTATAATTATTGGCCTTTTTTCATTTAAATTTCTGGGCAGCGAATTTTTGCCGGAATTGGATGAAGGTTCAATATGGCTAAGGGTTCAATTGCCGTACAGCATTTCTCTTGATAAATCGGTAGAGATATCGAAACAGATAAGAAATACGCTCATGCAGTTCCCCCAGGTAAAAAATATTATTACACAAACCGGTAGACCGGACGACGGCACTGATGTGGCGGGTTTTTACAATAACGAATTTGATGTAATGCTTTATCCTGAAGACGACTGGAAACCGCATATTACCAAAGATGAATTAGTGGATGAGATGAATCAGAAACTTTCCGTTATACCAGGGGCCGAACTGAATTTTTCACAACCTATTACTGATAATATTGAAGAAGCAGTTTCAGGAGTAAAAGGCTCTATATGCGTAAAAATATTCGGAGACTCCCTTAACTATATGGAAGATCAATCAACAAAAGTGTACGAAATTTTAAAAAGCGTACGAGGTATCGAAGATCTTGGCGTAATAAAAAATATCGGTCAGCCAGAAATGGATATTGATCTTGACCAGCAAAAAATGGCTTTATATGGTGTGGCTACTGCAGATGCTAATGCAGTTATCGAAATGGCCATAGGCGGAAAAGCAGCATCAACACTGTATGAAGATTTTAAAAAATTTGATATTCGTCTTCGTTTCCCCGAAGATTTTCGTAAAACAGACCAGGACATTGGTAATTTAATGGTGCCCACAGAAAGCGGATCAAAGGTGCCGGTAAAAGAAATTGCCAACATCTCTACCAAAACAGGTCCTTGCCTTATTTTCCGTGATGACAATGAAAGATATTCAGCGGTAAAGTTTTCAGTTCGCGGAAGGGATATGGGCAGTGCCATTGCAGAGGCACAAGATAAAGTAAACAAAGCCGTTTCTCTTAAAAAAGGATATACCATGATTTGGCAAGGCGATTTTGAAAATCAGCAACGTGCTACAAAAAGATTGGCGCAGGTAGTGCCCATAAGCCTCTTGCTTATCTTTATTCTTTTGTTTGTGATGTTCGGCAATTTAAAAGACGCAGGCCTGGTATTCCTGAACGTTCCATTTGCAATTGTTGGAGGTATTGCCGCTTTGTTTATTACCGGCACGAACTTCAGTATTTCTGCAGGAATTGGTTTCATAGCATTATTTGGTATATGTATTTTGTTCGGCGTGTTGCTGATTACTGAATTCAAAGAAAATCTTGAAAAACTGAAAGGAAGAAAAAATGTAGTGTACCGGGCCATCCGCGAAGGTGTTGAATCGAAGGTGCGGCCGGTAATGATGACTGCCTTAATGGCTGCCATAGGATTATTGCCCGCCGCAGTTTCGCACGGAATCGGATCAGAGAGTTCGAGGCCACTGGCCAGGGTGGTTATCGGCGGAATTCTTTGTGCAATGATATTTTCACTCCTCGTGTTCCCGTTGATATTCGGCAGGGCTTACAGAAAATTCGATGCGAAATACGGAGATAATGTAGGTGAGAAATAAAGTTGACTGCTAATGATAGAAAATTAAGTAGAAACAAATAAGTGATGTTATGACAGAGGTTAACCGTTTATTTTTTCAAAATAATAATTGGTGGAAAAATAAATCAACCCATATATTCTGAAGCTTTAATCTTGTTGATTTCTCATTAACGGGCTAAACGGCAAAAGAAGTCCCGCAACCGCAGGTTTTGGAAGCATTTGGGTTTTTGAAGGTAAAACCTCTTGCATTCAGGCCATCCTGCCAGTCAATCTCCATTCCCATCAAATATATTGCATGGGCTTTGTTCATAACCAACTGCAAACTTTCAAATTCATACAGTTCATCATTGGCCTCTTTCTCATCAAACCCGAGAACATATGACAATCCGGAACAGCCCCCTCCCTTCACTCCAACCCTGAGGAATTTGTTATTATCAAATCCCTCTTCATTCATCAGCCTTTTAATTTCCGAAACCGCATTTGCAGTAAATCCGACCGGAGATATTGTAAGCGTTTCCATAATCAGTTTTATTATTGCAAAAATAGCAAGAATTAATGATAGGGGCAATCACCGTATAAACACCATTTAATCCTCATTACCTGAAGATTTGATAAAATATTCACGGGTTCACATCGTTTTCAATTCATAAATTTGCGCAACTTAAAAAAATATCCATGTCCATCACCACTACTGAATTAATCTGGGGCATTGTCATTGCTGTTCTTCTTGCAGGCAGTCTGGCTTTTTTATTTTGGAAACAAAGAAAAGAGGTAAAACAAAATACTGCTTCCAAAACTGATGCACCTGTTATACCCGCCAAGCAACTTCAGTTACAAGCTTATGAAAGATTAATTTTATTAACCGACCGTATAGCTATTCCAAACCTGGTGAACAGAATGAACCAATCAAATATCAATGCCAGGGAAATGCAGGCACTGCTGCTGCATACCATCAGGCAGGAGTTTGACCATAATGTAACGCAGCAGATGTATGTTAGCCCGGAAGCTTGGGATGCAGTAAGGAACCTGAAAGAACAAAACCTTCTTATCATAAACCAGGTCGCTTCTTTTTTACCGGAAAATGCCAGTGCACTGGACCTGAACAAAAACCTGCTGGAGCTGACAGCACAAAACCCGAAAGCATCATTGCATAATATTGTAGCCGAAGCATTAAGTTTTGAAGCAAAAAAAATCATGAACTGATTCCCTGATGCAACCATTAGCTGGTGACTGAATTACAAAAATTATCCTTCTCACCATGAGCGAAAAGAAAATTTATACCGATTCAGGTATAGAAATCAAACAGCTTTATAGCTTCAACGGGCAACCCCCTTTGCAGGCCGATGCACCTGGTCAATTTCCTTTCACACGCGGTATACAGCAAGATATGTATCGGGGAAAGTTATGGACAATGCGCCAGTACGCCGGCTTCAGTACGGCAGAAGAAAGTAACAAGCGGTATCATTACCTCCTGTCGCAGGGGGTAATGGGGCTTAGTGTTGCCTTCGACTTACCTACACAAATTGGTTACGACAGCGATCACTCCCTGGCTGACGGTGAAGTGGGGAAAGTGGGCGTAGCTGTTGATTCTATCGTTGATGCACAAACGCTTTTTAAAGGAATAAACCTGGAAGAGGTTTCCACATCGATGACCATTAATGCCACTGCATTTATTCTGCTGGCATTTTATGTTGCTGTTGCAAAGCAACAGGGTGCCGATCTGAAAAAAATTTCAGGTACGGTGCAGAATGATATATTGAAAGAATATGCGGCACGGGGAACCTACATCTACCCACCCAAACCATCGATGAAAATTGTGACCGATATTTTTGAATGGTGCAGTAAAGAATTGCCGAAATGGAACACCATTTCCATTTCCGGTTACCATATCCGCGAAGCCGGCAGTACAGCTGTACAGGAAATTGCATTTACCTTAAGCAATGGTAAAGCGTATGTAAAGGCTGCTATGGAAAAAGGCCTGGACATTAATGTTTTTGGCAAACGCCTGTCGTTCTTTTTTAATGCCCATAATAATTTGTTTGAAGAGATTGCTAAATTCAGGGCAGCCAGGCGCATGTGGGCAAAAATGATGAAAGAATTGGGAGCTACCGACCCGAAAGCGATGATGTTGCGTTTCCATACACAAACCGGTGGAAGCACTTTAACTGCACAGCAACCATTAAATAATATTTCCCGTATTACGCTACAATCACTTGCAGCGGTTTTGGGAGGAACACAGTCATTACATACAAATGGCTATGATGAGGCTTTGAGCTTGCCAACTGAAGAGGCTGCCAGGATTGCTTTGCGCACACAACAGATTATTGCTTATGAAAGTGGTGTCACAGATACAGTCGATCCGCTTGCCGGCAGTTATTTCATAGAGGAGCTGACCAATGAAGTGGAAGCAATGGCCTGGAAATTAATTGAACAAATTGATATAATGGGAGGAAGTGTAAGCGCCATTGAACAGGGATATATACAAAACGAAATTGCAAAAAGCGCTTACCAATACCAGCAAAAAGTGGAAGAGGGAGAAAAAATAATTGTTGGAATGAACAAATTTCAGAATGAGGAAAGCCATATTATCCAGGGTATGAAGATAGATGACGCCATCAGAAAAACCCAGATGGAAAAACTGGCCAGGCTCAGATCTCAGCGTGACCATGCAAAATGCGATCAGCTACTGCAGCAATTGAATGATAAAGCGTCGGCTAATGAGAATATCATCTCTACGGTAATCGAAGCTGCAGAAAATTACTGTACCCTGGGAGAAATAGCAGATACATTGCGCGAAGTGTATGGTGAATACAAATAAAATATATTAGTTTATGAAAAAAGCTCACTCAATAAATTTAAATAACTGAAAACACTATGAAGAAATTATTATTGGCGTTCGTAACCTTTGGGATTATTGCTTACGTACTCAGCTGTACAAAAACCACATCCGGTTATGTATCGTGTACCGGCCCTACGGCGGCATCAGATTCCACCGTCCTGCTTGCCTATGCAAATGCCCACGGCATCACTGCTGTGGCAGATACATCATGGCTGTATTACCAGATTATTGATACCGGGTCAGGTGCCACCCCTTACGGACGCAGCAAAATAACAGTCAATTACGTAGGAAAATATTTAACCGGAGTAAATTTCGATTCTACAGCTTCACCCGCCACTTTCGAGCTGGATAGTTTAATTCCAGCCTGGCAATATGGTATCCCTAAAATCCGCGCAGGCGGGCATATCAAACTCCTGGTTCCTTCCGCCCTGGCTTTTGGGTGCACCGGCAATGGCAATATCCAGCCGAACACCCCTTTATTTTTTGATGTGAACCTGATAAGTGTTACAAACTGATACTAGCCTGAGTAATTTCCCCAGGCAATAATATTCGCATGCAAAAAACAGCTATTAACCGAAAAAGCTGCTCCATTCAAATAAGCAGCTTCTGCAGTTTTATGTCTTGCATTATTTTAGTTACTGAAAAATAAAAATCATTTACAATGAAAAAGATTTCAACAGGCATAATAATCATAATCGCTGTATTATTTACGAATAACCTGTTTGCACAACGAGACGGAGGCCGAATGATGGACCCGGCTGCCATGAAACAAAGATTGATTGACAGCTTACAGCTTACAGGCGTTCAGGCTGATTCCGTTGTCGATATTCAGCAGGAATATCGTCCTAAAATGCGCGACATTTTCATGGATCAATCATTAAGCCAGGATGAAAAACGGTCAAAAATTTCTGCCATTAATGATGAAAGAAATAAAAGAATAAAAGCAGTGCTTGGTGACGGTTTATTCCAGAAATACCAGGATTTTGAACAAAGGAACCGTCAGCAAAGGGGACAGGGAATGAGAGGTGGTGGAAACAACAACTGATTTTTTAAGCACATTGAAGCGTATTCATAAAAAGAAAGGGGTGCACGCTCCTTTCTTTTTATTTTCAGATCTTCTTCTGTTCTTTTGCCCAGGTATCTTTTAATGTCACCGTCCTGTTGAATATCATTTTATCTTCACTGCTGTCTTTATCGAGGCAAAAATATCCTTTGCGCAAAAACTGGTAACGTTCATCAAATTTTGCATGCTTCAATGAAGGTTCGGCATATGCCGTTGAAATAACCTGCAATGAATGTGGGTTAATATATTCCTTGAAATCCCCTTCTTCGTTTGACGGATCTTCCACCCTGAACAAGCGGTCGTACAAACGCAGTTCTGCAATCGCTGCATGTTTCACACTTACCCAATGCAAAGTGCCTTGTACTTTTATACCCGAAACATCAGCGCCGCTTTTACTTTCCGGGATGTAGGAACAATGCAACTCTTTGATCGAACCGTCTGTGTCTTTGATCACGTTATCACATTGGATGATATAAGCGCTTTTCAAACGCACTTTCTGTCCGGGCGCCAGCCTGAAAAATTTCTTAGGCGGGTTCTCCATAAAATCTTCCTTTTCAATATAAATCTCCCTGCTGAAAGGGATTTCCCTGTGCCCGCCATTTGCATCTTCGGGATTATCCTCACTATGCACTAATTCATGATCACCGGTGTAATTCGTAATCACTACTTTCAGCGGATCAAAAACCACCATTCTTCTCAATGCAATTTTATTCAGGTGCTCGCGTATGCAAAACTCCAGCAAAGAAAGGTCGATCAGGTTTTCTCTTTTCTGCACCCCGATCTTGTCCGCAAACAGGCGGATGCTCTCGGGTGTGTAACCACGCCTGCGATAAGCCGATATAGTAGGCATGCGGGGGTCATCCCAACTGCTCACATGTTTTTCATTTACCAGCTGCAGTAATTTACGTTTACTCATCACCGTGTAAGTCATGTTCAGCCTGGCAAATTCATATTGCTTTGATGGGAATATCTCTAACTTTTCAATAAACCAATCGTATAAAGGGCGGTGGGTAACGAATTCCAGTGTACAGATGGAATGCGTGATATTTTCAATAGAATCGCTCTGACCGTGAGCGAAATCATACATCGGGTAAATACACCATTTATCGCCTGTTCGGTGATGATGCGCATGTTTTATTCGGTAAATGATCGGGTCACGCAGCTGCATATTCGGGGAAGCCATATCTACTTTTGCACGCAACACTTTTTCCCCGTCTTTAAACTTACCGTTACGCATATCCGCAAATAGCTGCAGGTTCTCTTCCACACTGCGTTCTGCACATTGATTACGTATACCCGGCTCCGTTGGCGTACCTTTTTGCTCTGCAATTTCTTCGCTGCTGCTGTCATCCACATAGGCCAGCCCTTTTTTGATCAGCCTCACGGCAAATTCATACAACTGCTCAAAATAATCTGAAGCATACAATTCATTGGCCCATCCGAAACCCAGCCAGCGCACATCTTCCTTAATACTGTCTACATATTCTGTTTCTTCAGTAACCGGATTGGTATCATCAAAACGAAGATTGGTTCCGCCGCCATATTTTTTTGCCAGGCCGAAATTGAGACAAATGGATTTGGCATGGCCAATATGCAAATAACCATTGGGCTCGGGCGGAAAGCGGGTTAAAATAGTTGTATACTTGCCTGAACGCAGGTCTTCTTCCACGATCTCTTCAATAAAATTCAGCGATTTTTCTTCTTCTTTCTTAATCTCTTCCATAAAATTCCTTTACAACTGTGCCACGGTTTTGGGCCGTGGCACGGCTGCAAATTTACGGTAAGTTGGGGAGCAGGCAAAGAGAAAGATAATGAACCCGGTGATAATTACCACAGTTTTGAAGAGCCCCGCTATTGGAAGGATGTGTATGACTCATGTATCTGCACGTAGGTAAACCCATACATTATCATATTAATCCTCTCAAATGCCTGCTAAAGCACTCCGCTCTCCAAATATCAAACTTCCGATCCTTACCATCGTGCTCCCTTCTTCAACTGCAATTTTATAATCACTGCTCATACCGATAGACAAAGTTTGCATTTTACAGTTTGCATTTTGTATGTGGGTGTATTTATCAAAAAGAAATTTCATTTTTTTGAACTCGTTTCTTACTTTATTAACATCATCACTGCATGAAGCCATTCCCATCAACCCGCCAATGCGGATATTTTTCAACTCGCGTATGCTGTTCAAATTCGTGTTTAACAACTCTTCCAACTCTTTTTCATCAAACCCGAATTTTGTTTCTTCTTCAGCAATATGAACCTGAAACAGGCAATCGATTACCCGTTGGTTTTTCAATGCCTGTTTATTAATTTCTGTAAGCAGCTTATAACTATCCACCCCGTGAATAAGATGAACAAACGGGGCGATATATTTCACTTTATTGCTCTGCAAATGCCCGATAAAATGCCATCGGATATTGCCCGGCAGCTGCGGATGTTTATCTGTCAGTTCTTGTACATAATTCTCCCCGAAATCTATCTGCCCCAGTTCATACAATTGTCTTATGTCTTCAACAGGTTTTGTTTTAGAAACAGCAACAAGCTGTACTTTTTTTTCGCCGAGTTCACGAATGATTTCTTCGTAAGCTTTTATATTAACTGCCATATTACAAAAATAAAACCCGGCAGGTTCTAATGATTGATTTTATTTTTTCCATCAATAAACACCTGCCAGGTTTGTTAACACCACTATTTTAATATGGAGCGGCTGATCACAATTCGTTGCACTTCACTGGTACCTTCATATATCTGCGTAATCTTGGCATCACGCATTAAGCGTTCCACATGATATTCTTTTACATACCCGTAACCGCCATGCACCTGCACAGCTTCTGTTGCCACCCACATTGCCGTTTCACTGGCATACACTTTTGCCATGGATGAGCTGAGTGCATAATCCATTCCGTGATCTTTTTCCCAGGCGGCTTTCAAGCATAATAACCTTGCTGCTTCAATTCGTGTAGCCATGTCGGCTAATTTGAATTGTATTGCCTGGTGCTGAGCAATTTCTTTACCAAAAGCTTTTCTTTCCTTAGAATATTTTACTGCCAGTTCATAAGCGCCACTGGCTATGCCCAATGCCTGCGATGCAATTCCAATCCTTCCGCCGGCCAATGTCTTCATCGCAAAAGTGAAACCAAAACCATCTTCACCAATCCTGTTTTTTTTGGGTACTTTCACATCATTAAACAAAATGCTGTGCGTGTCGCTGCCGCGGATACCCAGTTTATTTTCTTTTGCACCAACAGTTACGCCCGGCCAGTTCTTCTCAACAATAAACGTATTAATTCCCTTACTTCCCTTGCTTGCATCCGTTTGTGCCATTACCAGGTAAGCACTTGCAGAATTTCCATTTGTAATCCAGTTTTTGGTACCGTTGAGCAGGTAATAATCCCCTTTATCTTCCGCAGTGGTACGTTGTGATGTTGCATCGCTGCCTGCTTCCGGTTCACTGAGCAAAAATGCGCCAATGTACAATTCGCCATCTTTATTTCCCTGGGCCAGTGGAGTTAAATATTTATTCTTTTGCTCTTCAGTGCCAAAAGCTTCAAGTCCCCAGCATACCAAACTATTATTAACACTCATGCATACACTCACACTGGCATCAACTTTACTTATTTCCTCCATTGCCAGCACATAGCTGATCGTATCCATACCCGCACCGCCATATTGCGGGCCTACCATCATTCCCATAAAACCCAGTTCAGCCAGTTTTTTTATCTGGTCTTTCGGAAATTTCTGATGCTCGTCGCGTTCAATTACACCCTGCAGGCATTCATTTACGGCAAAATCCCTGGCCGCTTTCTGAATCATCAAATGTTCTTCTGATAACTGAAATTGCATTTGAAAAAATTAATGTCTGCAAAATAAAAAAAATAAACAGAAACTAACAAGTGTTAGTTACCACAGTCATTTTGTTTAATCATCTACTGTTAACTCCTTTGTCTTTGCTGTTAATTCCAAACTAAACTGAAAGCCCTATCTTTGCTGTAATTGCTGCTTGTATGAATTATTTCTGCAAAAAGACAATCTGTTTTTTTTCATTTGCTGAATTGTTATTGCCGGTAAATTTTTATATTCCCGATTAGCTTTCTGAAAACAACAAATTTTCGGGTCTGTGGTATTATCCCTCATCAGCTTTTAATTACACATCTTATGTCAAAAAATAATTCCCATACATTATATGTTTCTTCAGAAATCGGAACTTTAAGAAGACTACTGGTGCATAGCCCGGACAGCGGCTTAGGAAAGGTCGTTCCTTCAAAAGCGCAGGACTGGCTTTTCGAGGACATCGTTCACCTGAATACCATCCGGAAAAAGGAATATGATTTTTACACAAAGATTTTATTGTATTTCCTCGATCCTAAAAAAATAAAAGGCAGGCTGAAAGATATTGATGCCGGGAAAAGCGACCGCGCATTTTATAAACCCGACAATGAAAATTTTTTTAAATCGGAAAATGTAGTGGAACTGCAATGGCTGCTCGCAGAAATCCTGGAAGATCATGAAATAAAACTTAAACTGGTCGCTTCGGTTTGTGCCATTGAAAACTGCTCGTATGATACGCAAAAAGATTTACTGGCGCTGGATGCAGTAAGCCTTTCAAAAACTTTTATTACCGGTACTATGAATGACGGTAAAATGCTTTTTGCCCCCATCCCGAATTTTATTTTTACACGTGATATCGGCATCGTTATCAATAACCATGTGTTGCTGAACAAACCTGCCAAAAAAGCCAGGACACGCGAAGCATTGATCGCGAAGTATATTTTCTTTAATCACTCCCTGTTTAAGGATTATCAAAATAATATTATTGAACTGCCCGATACCATTCATCATTTTTTATTACCCAAAGAAGGAGATGAAAAGAAGGTAACACTTGAAGGAGGTGATGTAATGGTAGTAAGCAAAGATCACCTGCTGATTGGCGTTAGTGAGCGTACTTCGATGGAAGCCGCACACCAGGCCATTAATATTTTGTTTGAAAAGGGGTTGGTAAAAAAAATAACCATTGTAAAAATTCCCAAGAAAAGGGATTATATGCACATTGACACTGTGTTCACCCAGGTGAAAAAAAATGTGTGGGTAATGCTTGGTCATTTTTCAAAAAAAGCCATCAAGCATGAAGATGCCGATGCAGTACAGCGCATTCTCGAAGGCGGCAAAAAAGAGGATAAATTAAAAATCATCCAGTTCAGGAAAAAAGATATTGAGAACCCGAAAATTTTCGACAACCTCGAAGATTTGCTTGTTGATGTCAGTGAAAATGACCTCGGATGCAAAGACAAGGTAAAATTTATTTACTCGGGCAACAACGAATTCCCTTTTGACGCACGCGAGCAATGGACCGATTCATGTAACCTGCTTGCTTTGAAAGAAGGTGTGGTTTTGGGTTATGACAGGAATGACAAAACCGTTGAAGCTTTTAAAGAAACCGGGTTTGAGGTGGTTAATGCAGCCGACCTGATTGATGAACTTGAAAAAGGAAAAATAAAAACAGAAGACATAAAAGACACTTTAATATTGATGCCATCTGCAGAATTGTCCCGCGCAAGGGGCGGGTTTCATTGCATGAGCATGCCGTTACTGAGAGATGAAATATGAGATACGGGATTATCATTTTCGATTGAATTATCTTGCAGCCCGCATCGTGTTTCAACCCAATAAAACTCCATTATGCAAACAACATCGCACTTATTGATGATTCGCCCGGTGAATTTCACTTTCAACCCTGAAACAGCTGTAAACAATGCATTCCAGGTGGCAGGCAAATCAGACAACGCACAGGAAAAAGCTGCAAAAGAATTTGATGATTTTGTGAATGTGCTCACTTCCCATGGAGTTGATGTTACCGTTGTGCAGGATACGCCGGAACCGTTTACCCCCGATTCCATATTTCCTAATAACTGGATTTCCTTTCACGGAAATGGCACTGTTTGTTTATTTCCAATGTACGCCCACAACAGAAGGCTGGAACGTAAACAGCATGTGATTGATACGGTACTTACAAAATTTAAAATTACAAAAGTCATCGACTTCAGCTATTATGAACATGAAAACCTTTTCCTTGAGGGAACAGGAAGCGTTGTGCTGGACCGTGATGCAAGGATAGCGTATGCCTGCATTTCACCACGTACAGACAAAAAGGTGTTGCAGGATTTCTGCAAAACAATGGGCTACCAGGGAATTGCTTTCCGCGCAATTGACCGTAATAAACAGGAAATATACCACACCAACGTAATGATGTGCGCTACCACCCGGCACATCATCGTGTGCCTGGATACGGTTGCCGACAGAGATGAAAAAGATGAGTTGCTGGAAACCATAAAACAATCGGGCAAAAAAGTTTTAGAAATCAGCATGGATCAGATGGATCATTTTGCCGGTAATATGTTGCAGGTAAAAAACAAGAATGGAGAAAGACTGCTGGTTATGTCAAGCCAGGCTTATCAATCGCTCAATGAAGAACAAATGAAAAGATTAGCGCACCACAACAAAATCATCCATTCGGGTTTAACCACTATTGAAACAAACGGTGGCGGAAGCGCAAGGTGTATGATGGCGGAAATTTTTCTACCGGTAAGAAACCAAACGGTAATATGAATTTTTCAGGCAATAATTATATCCCCTTTAAATAACATTTACTTCACGTTCCAGTTTCACACCAAATTTTTTCCGAACACTCTGCAAAATTTCCTCACTCAAATCATAAATTTCTTTCCCCGTTGCTTTTCCATAATTCACCAGCACCAACGCCTGTTGCGAATGACATCCTGCATCCCCTCTTCTGAAACCTTTCCAACCGCATTGTTCAATCAACCAGCCAGCAGCCAGCTTAACCGTTCCATTTATATTTTTATGGCCGATTATAGCCGGAAATTTTTTCTTCAACTCATCAAATTCCGCAATATCCACACTGGGGTTTTTAAAAAAACTTCCTGCATTACCGATTTCAGCAGGATCCGGAAGTTTAGAACGCCGGATATTCATCACCGCAAGAGAAATTTTTTGCGCTGTCAGCTCAGTAACGCCCATTTGGTCCAGTTCTTCATTGATAGCGCCATAACTTGTATTGAACTTTGGTGATTTATTCAGTCTGAGAGTAACATTCAAAATCACAAACTTGTTTTTCAGTTTGGTTTTAAACACGCTTTCACGATAAGAAAATGCGCAATCGTTCAAACTAAAAGCAAATATTTTCTTCTCCTGCAGATGAAAAGCTTCCAGTTCATAAAAAAAATCTTTTATCTCTGCTCCATAAGCGCCTATATTCTGCATAGGGGCTGCCCCAACATTTCCCGGTATCAGTGATAAATTTTCAAGCCCCTGCCAGTTTCGTTGCAGGGTGTATTGTACAAACCGGTTCCAGTTCTCCCCTGCCCCCGCTTTTATATACACATATTGTGCATCTTCCTTGATCAGCTCAATTCCCTTAATTTCATTTTTCAGAACAATTCCATCTATATCTTTTATAAATAGCACATTACTGCCACCCCCAAGAACCAGTTTTGAATCTTCAGAATTATTCAGCAGTATTTCAGACAATTCATCCGTGTTATCAAATTGACAGAAATATTTTGCCCTCACATCAATGCCGAATGTATTAAAGGGCTTTAAAGAAATGTTTTGCAGGATTTTCATCGGAGAAAAAACAACAAGTTAAATAAAACATATCAATCTCATGGAATCGCCATATTGATTTGTTAACCGCTATTCCGCATTTGCATATTTATGAATAACTGCATGTGCAGCATCAACAGGCTTTACAAAATTCCTGAAATCATTTCCGTACAGAAAGATGTCCGGGCTCGCATCGCCTTCGCATTTCAAAAACACTTCAGGCTTTCCTTCCGCTGAAGCAGAGCAATCAGAGATACGCAGTTTACCACAGTTAATCGCTTTAATATAACCATCGCTTACTGCTGATATTTTAGCATTGATACCGGAAAGTTCCACATTATCCGCATCTTCCAGTACTATTGGAGGGCGTTCTTCATGCCCCTGATATTGCATAGTAATATTCCTCATGGTGATATTACTGGCGTGCCTGATATGAAAGCCATAAGCATTGGTAATGCCGAATTGTTCAGCATCAGGATAGTTTTTTTCATATTCCGGAAATTTTTTTCTTGACTCCTGTAATGTACCACCTCCGCTGAAGTTTATTGAAATATCCGACAGTTGCACATTTTTTATTTCATGCCCGGGCAAACCGGCAATTAGGCACCCCCATTTAGATGCCCCTTCAACGATAATATGTGAAACCATAACATTCGTGAAATGTGAAACAGGTATTTCTTTCTGGCCGGGCTTATACGGTCTTGCCCTGTTACCCAGCCTGAAAAAAATCGGCACCAGCGGCCCTGATATCATTACATTATTTATGACAATACCATTGAGGTCTCCACCATCAACTGCTGCAAGTGTAATGCCACTGTTGCCCGCAGGATTACCATAAATAGTATGATCGCTTACAGCCGATGGTTTAATAATACAGTTAGTAATGATAATATTTTTAAATCCCCCGGACGATTCCGTTCCGCATTTTATGGCATTGCAATGGCTGCTCAAAATGCAGTCACTGATCAGTATGTTTTCATCAGGCCTTTCATTCATACTTTTCAGTGTAATGCCATCATCATCGCTATCACCAATGCAATGAAGGATGCGGACATTTTTGCAACCATCAATATCCAGCATATCGTTATTCTTATTACTATGATTGAAAACCCGGATGCCTTCAATAAGTACATTTTCACAGGCCAGGTAATGCTGCATCCAGTAACCGGAATTTTGCATGCTGATGTTTTTGATGTTTACATTACTATCCAGTACAAACCAGAATACAAAAGGCCTTGCTGTAAAATTGGAGGGAAACAAAGAAGAATGGTCCCGGAATGCTGCTCCCCTGCCATCAATTAGACCGTTGCCGCGTATGCAGATGTTCTTTGCCCCTTCAGCATAGAATAGAGAAAAATGAACTGATTCACTGCTGTAATAGGAAATAGAAGGAGTGATAACGGGATAATCTTTAATATCCGTGCTGCCTGTAACGGTACTTCCTGCCGGTATTTCAAGCGTAACATTATTCTTTAAAAAAATAGTTGCACTCCGGTAAATGCCAGGGGGAAAATAAACTATACCGCCGCCGGATGCCGAGCAGCTATCCACTGCTTGCTGAATGGCTTTTGTATCGATCGCATGACCATCTGCTTTGGCGCCAAAGTTTTTCACGTCAAATACGGGGTTCTCATAAGCAAAGCAAGAACATGAAAAAATAAGAGCGCATATAGTTACAGCCATTTTATTATATGCTGAAAACGGGAAAAAGGCAGCAAACCGGCGCAAATTATTTTCAAAGATTACCATGCTATGTATACTATTTAAATGATGTTTTAAAAACTGAACAGGCCTGCAAACAAAACAGAATAGAGTTTAATTGAAACCACTGGCCAATGATTAACGGTAATATATATCTGAAAAACCGGTTAGCCTGTTTTATGAAAAAACAGCCTATTTATTTGGCACAATGGCCCGCATCGGGTAAACTTCATAGGTGTTGATGGTGGCAGCAGGGTCATTAGCAATAAAAGCATTCACTTCTTCCTCAGTATTCACAGCCACTATTCCGACGCCAAAAACACCTTTGGGGTCCATTACCGGACCGAATGCCAGTACAAATCCGCGGTTCATCCAATCTGTCCAGTAAGTTACATGTTTCAACATAATCGCTCTTTCTTCAGGAGTCATATCCTGTGAGAAAGTGGGCCTGCAGGGAACTAGTTTCAGATAAAAATACTTTTTCATTGTAAAAATTATAAAATTGGCAATAAATATCTTTTGTAAATCTATTAACTTTCTCATTGCAGAATATGATTCCTAATAACCATTTTTTTCTGTAAGTTGAGGCTGCTTAAAATTCATGAATATGCGCATTATTATTATTCTGTCATTTTTTTTAATTGCAATAAACAGTTTTGCACAAGATGCCGACTACAATGATTTCAGAAGAAAAAACGAGGGTTTTATGCATATTTACGACAAAAGCATTCGCAGCGACTTATCTTGTTTTACCATCGCAGGTATTGAAGAAAGCATGGGAAAAGGAAAGCTGAAAGAAATACCTGTAAAAGAATATGGAAACGATTTTATCACTTTTGACAGCAACGATATCCGTGTCACTATCAAAGCAGGCCCTTTTTTTGTAACCAAACATAAACTTACCAAAGAAGGGGACCACCTGGTGAAAATCGACAACAGGCCTTTTTATGGCAACTATGGCAAAACACCGGCAACAAGCATTGCAAAAGTTTTTGTATTGGCAGGAAAAGACACCGTTGACATCCCGGAAACTGCTTATCGCGATTTATACAATCCGGGCTTTACATACCCCGATGCAAATGGCATTAGAAGAACTAAAGATGCTGTATATCTGTCTCCCGATAAACACACATTTTATATATACATGCTGAACAAGGATGATAATGGCAGTTATGAAGTAACCTGGATCATCCAGGATAAAAAATTTCTAAAAAGAGTTCTGGATTGGGGGTTTACCAAATAAACTAATGTGGCCCATTTAAAACAACTTGGGCCAGCTCTTTTAAAATAAAAAGCATGATGCAGTAAAACTGTAAATTTACACAACGTCATTTTAGTTCTTCACAGCTTAATCATTTTTATGAATTACCCGCAAATTGCCGAACTGCTCGGCAAAGAAAATGAAACGCTTTTATCGCATGTTTGCAAAACAGTTACTAAAGATAAATTGCACCTGCCATCACCCGGTTTTATAGATGAGGTTTTTGCTGCATCAAACAGGAACAACCAGACGCTGCGTAACCTGCATCAGCTTTTTTCAACAGGCAGGCTTGCGGGCACAGGTTACCTTTCCATATTACCAGTTGACCAAGGTATTGAACATAGTGCAGGCGCATCTTTTGCACCTAACCCCATGTATTTCGATCCGGAAAATATAGTGAAGTTGGCCATTGAAGGTGGCTGTAATGCAGTGGCTTCCAGTTTTGGTGTACTTGCCATGACTGCCAGAAAATATGCCCACAAAATTCCTTTTGTAGTAAAAATAAATCACAACGAATTACTGACTTATCCCAACAAAGCCGATCAGATCATGTATGGAAAAGTTAAGGATGCCTGGAATTTGGGTGCAGCTGCGGTTGGTGCAACGATTTATTTTGGCTCCGAGGAATCAGACAGGCAGATCACCGAAGTAGCTTATGCTTTTGAAGAAGCTCACCAGCTTGGAATGGCCACTATATTATGGTGCTATTTGCGCAATAATGCATTTAAAAAAGACGGGGCAGATTATCATGTATCTGCCGACCTTACAGGACAGGCAAATCATCTTGGCGTAACCATCCAGGCAGATATTATCAAGCAAAAATTACCAGAGAATAATGGCGGCTACAAAGCGCTCAACACCGGCAGCTCCAGCTATGGAAAACTGGACGATCGGATTTATACGCAGCTTACCACAAGCCACCCGATCGATCTCTGCCGTTACCAGGTGTTAAATTGTTATATGGGCCGCGCCGGATTAATCAATTCCGGCGGGGCGTCTGAAGGAAATAAAGATTTAATGGAAGCAGTGCGGACTGCCGTCATTAACAAACGGGCAGGCGGAATGGGGTTGATATCAGGAAGAAAATCTTTTCAAAAACCATTTAATGAAGGCGTGGCTTTGCTGCATGCCATACAGGATGTTTATATTGAAAAAAATATTGCTGTTGCCTAACAACTGTTTTAATGAAAAAGAAAAAACAAATCACCACCCTGTTCACTGATATCGGCGGTGTTTTATTAACCAATGGCTGGGACCGGCAATCAAGAAAAAAAGCAATCGATTTTTTTAAACTGAATGAAGAAGAAACGGAAGAAAGGCATCACCTCACTTTCGATACCTATGAAGTGGGTAAGCTAAGCCTGGATGAATATTTAGAACGTGTAGTGTTTTATCAAAAAAGAAATTTCACCAAAGCACAATTCAGGAAATTTATGTTTGATCAGTCTGAACCTTTCCCTGATATGATTGAGTTGATAAAACGTTTAAAAAAAGAATTTCATTTAAAGATTGCGGTAGTGAGTAATGAAGGCGTTGAACTGAATAATTACCGGATAAAAACTTTCAGGCTTAATCAATTTGTAGATTTTTTTATATGCTCCGGTTTTGTCCATTTCAGGAAACCTGATAAAGATATTTATAAGATAGCGCTTAGTACGGCACAGGTTCATGCATCACAGGTAATTTATCTGGAAGACCGTTCCATGTTTGTACAGGTGGCAGAAAGCCTCGGCATTCAGGGCATACATCATATCGATTATCAAAGCACTGCACGACTGTTGCATAATATTTTGCCGAAATACAATCGGAGACAATTTTAATCAAAATTAAGAGACGTAGTTGCAATAATAATTTGGATGCCCCGGTCCATAGCCGAATAAAGACACTCAAACCCCTGCATCAGCAAGGGTTTGTAACCAATACTAATAACTCCCTGGTTTTTCATGCTTCCATTCCTGGCAGGTGTTTCCTGAAGCAAATATGTTAGCAGTATGCAAGAGGCGTAAACGTCTGATCAATGTTAATAAATTCCCTGATATGATGCCCTTCTTCATACAATACAATAACAGAACTTTTCTTTTCATCTGTGAGCATCCTTAGCCTTAATATTTTTTCAACAATGGATTTCCTGTCCACCCAGGAAAAATGGTTTTCCACTTTCTGGTATTCCTGCAAACCTTTTACAATTTCGCCCGTTTTAAGCACATGAATTGTATTGACTGTACCCAATGTAGAAGCGTTTTCAGAAGCATAAATTTTCATGAAAAATACTTTTTGTGTGACTGATCTATGAAATAAACAAATTGTATTTCAAAGCCGGAAAGCCTGAAATAAATCATACCACAAAAACATTTACTCCATTCAATAAGGAAGTGGAAATTATAAAATAGTCTTTAGAGGGGCGGGTTTGCAGAGGTGTAACAATTAAGTAAACAAACAACAAATATTATACCAAACACTTGTAAAACAATTGCCAGCAAGCTTTATTTCTCCATAAACTAAACTTTATTACTGCATTTTACTTACAGCCAGCCAAATTCATGAAAATGAATAAGACCTAACTTTACCCTGTTATTCAACCAAACATGAAAAGAATACATGTTGCCATCATCGTGTCTTTATTGATGACGATAGCCATACTCGCTATCACCAATCCGGAATACGGCCGCTATAAAATGCAGGATTACGTGGAAGGAAAAATGATACACAACTACATTATTTTTTCGATTTATCAGCAACATTCAGGATATACATTGAGTGATGACGGAAAGTACAGGATTTATAAAAGATATATCGGAATTGCAAATGGCTTTTACGAAATAAAGCCGCTGAAAGTAAAACAGGAATAGCTATAAAAACAAAATCGCTCCTACCCATTTTCAGGTATACATACGCGTTAAATCAATTGCCGCCTGCATATTCGTCTCCTATCAAAA
>Ga0335069_10000910_pt1 | contig 47528 bp, 37 predicted proteins | sample Lox_Sample_11_FD_206714 | JGI IMG/M metagenome (GOLD analysis project Ga0335069, IMG submission 206714) | Soil microbial communities from Loxahatchee National Wildlife Refuge, Florida, United States - Lox_Sample_1.1 | ecosystem: Environmental > Terrestrial > Soil > Wetlands | place: USA... | reverse complement strand
TCGTCAATGTCTGGTCGTAATGGAGTTTGCGATCGGTCTTATAGGACGGTTCTCAACTAAGTTGACCGAGCATGACCGATTGGGCGCAGAATTGAACCGTCCCCGAAGCTTGACTCCGCACACGGCGGCGTCCGATTGCGACCGTCGAATGGCGCCCACAAGCACTGAGGCAACATGTCGTCCCTAGACCCGACTCAGAATTCTCAGAACAGTTTGGGCGACGAACAGGCGGCGCATTATTTCAGCCAAGCGGTCGCCCTGCATCAAAGAGGCCAGGTAGCGCAGGCGGAGGCGATCTATCGCAAAATCCTGGCAGGGCGGGCCCACCACGCCGAGGCCTTGCACATGCTTGGCCTGCTCATGGTCCAGACCCAACGGACCGATCCCGGATTCGCGTTGATCGACCAGGCCCTGGCCCTGAGGCCGGACTATGTCGGCGCGCACTATAACCGCGCCATGGCGCTGGCGCAGCTTGGCCGTCTCGAGCAAGCCCTGGCGGGCTTTGAGCGCACTTTGGCCCTCAGCCCTGGCCACCTCGGCGCGCTCGACAGCCGGGGCGCGATCCTGGCCGAGCAAGGTCGCCCACAGGCCGCGCTGGATAGCTTCGAACGGTTGCTAGCGATCAAGCCTGACCATGTGCGGGCTCTTATCAATCGCGGCGTCGTGCTCAAGACTCTGCAGCAGCCGCAGGCGGCGCTCGAGAGCTACGACCGGGCTCTGACGATTGAACCGACCAGCGCCGAGGCCCTGAACAACCGCGGCGTGGCCCTGATGGCTCTTGAGCGGCCGGGCGAAGCCTTGGCCAGCTTCGAGCGGGCGCTAGCCGTGCTACCGGGCTACGCCGACGCCCACTTCAACCGCGCCATGGCCCTCAAGCTAGCCGGGCGGCTAGACGAAGCTCTGGACGGCTTCGACCGATCGCTGGCGATCAATCCGGCCAACCCGGTCGGGCTAAACCATCGCGCATTGGTCTTGGCGGCGTTAAAGCGGCCGGATGATGCGCTGGCGAGCCTCGACCGCGCCCTGGCGATCAGGCCGGCCTACGGCGAAGCCCTTGTCAATCGCGGCGTCGTGCTGGCGAGTCTGAAGCGCTTGGACGAAGCCTTGGCCAGCTACGAGGCAGCGCTAGCGATCGCGCCCGATGACGCCGAAACCCTGAACAATCGCGCCCTGGTGCTGGCGCAGATGGACCGCCTGGACGAGGCCCTGGCCGCCCTGGATCGAGCCTTAGCCGTTCGGCCTGACTATGCCGACGCCCATTACAACCGCGGCGCCGCGCTCAAAGCCCTGCAACGGCCGGACGAGGCGCTCGCCAGCTACGACAGGGCGCTGGCGCTGGCGCCAGAAGATGCGAAAGCGAAGGCAAAGGCGCTGGTTCAGTACGCGGCCGCGCTCGAGGGCTTGATGCGCCTTGACGACGCCCTCGCCTGCTATGACCGGGCCCTGGACATCGCCCCCGACCATGCCGAAGCCCGCTTCAACAAGAGCCTGCTTCTGCTGCTGACCGGCCGCTTCGAAGAGGGCTGGCCCCTCTACGAAAGCCGCTTGGCCCATGCGGAAACCGCGGCCTATGTCGCCTCCCGATCGCTGCCCGGCCCCGCCTGGACCGGCGAGACGCCATTGGCCGGCAAGACCCTGTTCGCCTACTGGGAGCAGGGTTTCGGCGACACCCTGCAATTCTGCCGCTACGCGAGCGTGGCGGCGGACCGGGGCGCGCGGGTGATCCTGTCGGTGCAGAACGATCTCAAAGACTTGCTGGCCGGCTTTGATCCACGGGTGGAGGTGATTGGCGGCGACCAAGCGCCCGCTCAGTTCGACCTCCATGCCTCCCTGCTCAGCCTGCCGTTGGCGTTCGCGACAACCTCCGGGAACATTCCCTCAGCTCCAGCCTACTTTAAGGCCGACGCCGACCGGGCGCGGGCCTGGTCGGCGCGGCTGGGGCCGAAAACAAGGCTTCGCGTCGGCCTGGCGTGGACCGGCAACGCCGCGCATCGCAACGACCATAATCGCAGCCTGCCCTTCCGCGCGCTTGCGCCGCTCTTGTCTACCGACGCGGAGTGGATCTGCCTGCAAAAGGACTTTCGCGAAGCCGACCGCCAGCCGGCGGCCGACCATCCGGCCCTGACTATTTTCAGCGACGACCTTGTCAGCTTCGCCGAGACGGCCGCCCTGATCGAGGCGCTCGACCTGGTAATCGCGGTCGATACGGCGGTGGCGCATCTGGCGGCCGGAATGGGCAAGCCGACCTGGATCTTGCTGCCGTTCTATCCCGATTGGCGCTGGCGGCTGGACCGCGACGAGAGCCCCTGGCACCCCACGGCGCGCCTTTTCCGCCAGCCGCGACCGGGCGACTGGGCCGCCGTCGTCGAACAGGCGCGGGTGGAGTTGACCACCTTCCACGACGCCTGACCTAGCGGTAGAGCCGGACCTCGCTGTCGGACACCTCGACCCGTGCGCCGAACGCCGTCGCCACGGCGCGGCTGAAGCCCACCGGATCGTTGGCGGCGTACTGGCCCGAGATCGATTCATGGGCGAGCGCCGGGTCGTCGATCATAATCCGCGTGTCGGAATAGCGGGCGAACTCCCTGGCGGCGTCGGACAAGGAACGGTCGTTGAAGGCGATGCGCCCGTCACGCCAGGCCAGTTCTCGCCCGATTTCGTCCGGCCGCATGGCGGTGGCGACCATGGAGTCGCCGATGGCGGCCGTCGCCCGCATGTTGGCCGACAGGCGCAGGGGCCGTGCCGCGCGCGCCGCGGCCCGGGCCACATCGACCACGCCCTCGCGCACCAGCACTTCGGGCGCCGCCTGCGCGAGCTTGCGGACGGCGAAACTGGCGCCCACGGCGCGCACCGCCAAGTCCGCCGCCGCGACCTGGAAAGGCCGCTGCGCATCCTTGGCCACATCGAAGAGGGCCTCCCCCTTGAGCAACCTGACGAAGCGCGCCGCGCCGGAATAGTGGACCAGGATCGAAGTCTCGGTGTTCAGGGTGACGACCGAACGATCCTTGAGCGAGATGACCCGCATCTCGCCGAGCCGGGTCGAATAGCGCCCTTCGGTCTCGTAAAGCCAAACGCCCCCAGCAGCGGCGGCCGCGCCCAGCGCCGCGGACCACTGGAGCACGCGTCGCCGGACAGGATCAGCCGCACGGGGCGCACGAAATTGCTCGGGGCGGAAATGGACGCCGAGGGCGGCCGCCCGTTCGGTGCGAACGGACAAGGCCTCAATTCGCGCCAGGGCGCCAGGGTGGCGCTTATCGCACGCCAGCCACGCTTCCAGCTCGCTTTCTTCCTGTTCGGTCAGGCCACATTCCAGCCTGACGGCCCAGAGGGCGGCGTCCTTATCGACCTCTGTTGCGCTGCGACCTGCCATGCACCGGGCTCACGTCCTTGTCCAAACTACTAGACACGTCTGCGGCCGGATATCCGCCATGTGCGAAACTTTTCGAAAGGAGCAGCAGACTGCGATGCATGTGCTTCTCGATCGTGCTCTCCGCGAGATCGAGAAAAGCAGCCGCCTGCTTCTGCGACAGGCCATGGACGCGCCGCAGCCGAAACACCTCGCCAACCTTGGGCGGCAGCGCTGCGATCGCCTCGGCCAGCCGCCGCAGCTCGTCGCGGTCAACCACCTGCTGCTCAGGCGTCGGGCTGTCGGCCTCCAGGCTCAGATACTCCATGTCGGAAAGGGCCTGCAGGGCGACCACCTTCTCGCGGCGCACGCAATTCAACAGAACCGACCACGCCGCCTGGAAGAAATAGGCCTTAGGATTGCGGATCGCCTGGAGGTTTTCGGCTTGAATGATCCGCGTATAGGTTTCCTGGATCACATCGTCCACGTCCACGCCTGGCAGGCGTCTGGACAGCAGCCAACGGCGCAGGACGGGCTCATGCGGCAGGACATTGGCCGACAACCAGAGCGCCCGCTCACGGCGCGAGGCGGTGTGGATCAAGCCCATGAAATCGCCCCTCCCTTTCCTCCGTATCCGTCGCTGTTCTCGGCTTGCTTCCCACTGAGGAAGCGAAAGCCGGCGCGCCTTGATTGGCCTGCGATTCTTTAGACGATAACGATTACAAAAAGGCCAACATCATCGCCTGTCAATGCGGGTCCCTTGCCGGGGGCGGGGACGGCGGCCTTGGGGCGTCCGCAGGCGCGCTAGTGATGCAAAATCGCCACGACCAGGGCCGCCAGCAGGCCGATCGTCCCGGCCACCGGAAGCAGCCAGCCGGGGGAGGCGCGCCGCATGCGGGCGCCGCGGCTCAATCGGGTGGTTTCCTGGATCATGTCGCGAGCTTACACGAACTTGCGCCGGCGCCGCCATCGCTAAGCGTCGATTTGCGGAACCGGCGCCGCTAAGCCGGCCGGCGCGGGCTGTTCCGGTCTTGGACGGCGACGGAGCGCCGACGCCGGCGCCCCGTCCCAAACGCTTTCGCCCCGGCTAGGCGCGCAACTGCTTGGCGTCGATCGGCAGGCTGCGAAGCCGCTTTCCAGTCGCGGCGAAAATGGCGTTGTAGAGCGCCGGGATCACGGCGGGCAGGGCCGGCTCGCCCAAGCCCATGGGCGGGTTGTTGGTCTCGGTGAAGGTTACGTGCACCACCGGCGGCGCGGCGGGCATGCGGATCAGCGGGTACTGATGGAAGTTGGTCTGGACCGGCTTGCCGTCCTCGATCGTGATCGCCAGGCCCAGGGCCTGGCCGACGCCATCGATGATCTGGCCCTGCACCTGGGTCATGGCGCCGGTCGGGTTGACGATGTGGCGGCCAATGTCGCCCACCACCCACACCTCCTCGACCTTGACCTGGCCGCTGGGGGAAACCGAAGCGCGCACGACCTCGCCGAAATAGCCGTTCTCGCTGAAGTAGCAGGCCGCGCCCATGCCGGTGCGCGCGGGCAGGGTCGTCTTGCCCCAGCCCGAGATGTCGCGCACCTTTTCCAGCACGGCGCGCTGACGACCGATGTCGTACACGTCCTTGGTCGCGGCCGAGCCGGTCACGCGGGGCGGGCCCAGCACCTCGAGCTGGAACTCGATCGGGTCGCGTCCGGCCGCGTGGGCCAGTTCGTCTAGGAAGGACTGGCTGCAGAACGCCACGGCGTTGGACACCGGCGCGCGCATCATGCCGACCGCCACCGCGCAATCCATCAGGCTCTGCTCGAGCGTGAAGTTCTCGACCACCGGCGCGGGCGGCTCAGACGGTTTCAGCTCAGCGGTGAACAGCACCGTCCCGCCCTCGCCAAAGCTGACGAAATGGTTCTTCCACGCCACCAGCTTGCCCTGGGCGTCGATGCCGCCCTTCAGATAATGCCAGCCGGCCGACCGGTAATAGTCGTGGGCGAAGTCTTCCTCGCGCGTATTGAGCAGCTTGACCGCCCCGCCGATCTCGCGGGCGATCATGGCCGCCTGGATCATGTAATCATTGTTGAGCCGTCGGCCGAAACCGCCGCCGCAGCGGATCATGTGGATGGTGATGTCCTCGGGCTTCAGCCCCATGATCTTGACGATCGACCGGCGACCGCCCTCGGGCTGCTGGCTCGGCGCCCAGATCTCCAGCTTGCCGTCCTTGAACTCGGCGGTGCAGTTCATCGGCTCCAGGGGCGCGTGCACCAGGAACGGATAGCTGTAGGCCCCCTCGATCACCTTGGCCGCACCGGCCAGGGCGGCGTCGGCGTCGCCGGTCTTCTTGATGATCGACTGGCCGGGACCGGCGGCGAGCGCATCGGCCTGGGCCTGGTACTTGGCCGACGAGTGATCGGCGAACGGCCCGACGTCCCAATCGACCTTCAGCAGCTTGGTGGCTTCCTTGACATGCCACCAGCTGTCGCCGACCACGGCGATGCCGGTCTGCAGCCCGCCGCCGAACACCTTGATGTCGCCCTGGCCCTCGATGACAAAGGCCTTTTTGACGCCCTTGGCGGCCAGGACCGCGTCGAAATTGACCGATTTCACCTTGCCGCCGTGCACGGGGCACTGGGTGAAGGTGGCGTAGAGCATGCCCGGCCGGTCGACATCGATGCCGAAGATCGGTTCGCCCTTGACGATCTTGGGGCTGTCGAAGCCCCGCACCGACTTGCCGATGATCTTGAAGTCTTTGGGGTCCTTCAGGGTCACGGTCTTGACGTCGGGCGCTGGGATCGCCGCCGCGCGGGCGGCCAACTGGCCATAGGTCATCTTGCGGCCCGTCGGCGTGTGCACCACCGTGCTGAGGCTGGTCGCGCACTCGGTGGCCGGAACCTGCCAGGCGGTCGCCGCCGCCTCGACCAGCATCTGGCGTCCGGCGGCGCCGACCCGCCGCAGGGGTTCGAAATTGCTGGGCGTCGAGGTCGACGCTCCGGCCGCCTGTCCGCCATAGCGGGCCTGGTTGACCGGAGCGGTCTCGATCACGACCCTGCTCCAATCCACATCCAGTTCTTCGCCGATCAGCATCGGCAGCGAGGTCTTCACCCCCTGACCCATCTCGGGGTTCTTGCCCAGGATGGTGACCACGCCGTTGGGCGCGATGGTGACATAGGCGTTCAGCTCGGACACGGCCGCGTCGGCGGCGGCCGAGCCATCGGCGTTCAGGCCCCAGGCCAGGAACAGCCCACCCCCGGCGGCGGCGCCGGTCTTGAGCACATTGCGGCGGGAAAGGATTGGGGTCTCGATCACAGCGCGCCCTCCGTCTGAGGCCGAACGCGGGCGCCGGGGGCGCCAGCAGCGGCGGGGGCTGCAGGGCCTGGCGGCATGGCGTTGGCCGGCAGCCCTCCCCCCGGCGGTCCAGGCGTATGGGGCGGAAGGGGCGGCGCCGGAATGATCACCGGCTCGGTGGGCTGCGCCAAAGGCGGGGTCAGCCCCGCGGCCTGGGCGATAGCGGCCTTGATGCGGATGTAGGTGGCGCAGCGGCAGATATTGCCCGCCATGCCGCTGGTGATCTGGGCGTCGGTCGGCTGGGGCGTCTTGGTCAAGAGCGCGGTGGCCGACATGATCTGGCCGGCCTGACAATAGCCGCACTGGACCACATCGTGGTCGATCCAGGCCTTCTGCACCTTGGCCCCGACCGGATGGGCGCCGACGCCCTCGATGGTGGTGATGGCTTTGGCGCCCACCGCCGAGACCTTGGTCTGGCAACTGCGCACCGCGACGCCGTCCAAATGCACGGTGCAGGCGCCGCACGCGCCGATGCCGCAGCCGTATTTCGTTCCCTTCAAGTCAAGGGAGTCGCGCAGCACCCAGAGCAGGGGCATGTCGGGATCGACATCCGCCTTGAGCGTCTTGCCATTGATCGTCAGCGTATATGCCATGCGTTGTTTCGTCCCGATGCGCGAACCCGGGGCGCCTGTCCCTGGGTATCGACCGACCTTAATCGCCCGTGGGCGTGTTCAGATGACAAGAAGGCTACACAGCTTAGAGCGTCAAATCGACATTCGATTTTGTGGTAAATTTCGTCGAACAACTTCCTAGGCTAAAACGTTGGGCCAGCTTGGTTGAACGGTCGGCGGAGCATGGGCCGGTTTGGCCGTTGGCGCTGATAAGTAAGGCACGTGGAGAGATAAAAACGGGTGAGATTCCACAGCGTCGCCGAGATTAAGCCGTTGGATGGCGCCGCCCCGGCCTTCCTGACCCTAGCCTTAGCCGCGACAGGTCTCGTCGGGCGCCGGTCGAAGAGCCGGGGCAGCGCGGCAAGGAGCGCGGCGGGCGCCGACGGTGAAGGACCGAGGGCCGCGCTGAGCGGCGGCCCCCGAGCCTTAATGACCCTTGGGTTTGCCGGCGACGTGCTTCTTGACGATATTGCCGTCATCATCGACCACTTCCTGGCCGGTGAGGGTGTCCAGGGCGCCGAAGATCTGCCGCAGCCGCTCGACGTGCTCGGGCGGCAGAGGGCCCATGTTGATCGCCTTGATGTTCTCTTCCAGGTGATGGGCATTGCCGGTGCCGGTCAGGATCACCCCGCCGCACGACTCGTGACGGCAATAGCGATAGGCGCCCTCCACGATCGAGCCGCATGAGCCGTCGGCGATCAGGAAGCCCAGCGGATCGTTCAGGTCGATGCCCGTCGGATCGAGCTGGCCGCTCTTGACCAGGCTGCCGACCAAACGGCGCAGCCCGTCGCGGTCCGATAGCGCACGGCGCACGGCGAACATCACCGCCACCGCCACGCCGGTCTGGGCAGCCCTGGGCAGCACATAGCGTTTGGCGCTCTGGTTGAGCAGGTTGAAGCCCATCAGGAAGTAATCCCAATAGCCGTCATCGACCGCCCGCGTGGTCATGGCGTGGGCGGTGTCGTCGTAGAACCATTCGGTCAGGCCAAAGGTTCGCACCAGGCCCTCCTTCTTGAGGTCCTGCAGGGTCGGCAGCATCTCGTTCACGACGTGGGGATAGGTCTTTTCAGTCACCGATTGGATCGAGAAGACATCCACATAGTCGGTGCCCAGACGCTCGAGCGACTTCTCCAGCGAGCGGCGCACGCCCGGCCCGTCGACGGCCGCGCCCTCCTTGTTGAGGGTCGAGAACTTGGTCGACAGGGTGATCTGGCCGCGCACATCGGCGATCGCTTGGCCGACCAGACCTTCGTTCTCGTACGAGGGCGAGGTGTCGATGAAGGTCACGCCCAGTTCCACCGCCTTGCGTACGATGGCCACGGAATTTTCCGGGGGCAGCCCGCTGCCCTGGCCTAAACGGCTATAGCCGCCGCATCCCAGACCGGCCGCGCCGACCACGATTCCGGATTTTCCGAAGGGTATCTGATCCATAGCCACGCAGGTCCTCTGTGTCGTTACAAATATGCACTGCCCTCGCCGCCGGTCGAACGTCTGCCGCCACGACCGCCAGAACGGCGGGGGGCGATTTAGCTTTACCAATCCGGCTGGGATAGGCCGCTTTATTGCGCACGTGATTGTAGGCGGAATGGCGCACAATTCATTTTGCGGCGCAACCCACCCCCCCTTGGGACGGACGCAGCAGCCACCTCCAGGTCAGACTCAAGAGGCATTCCTGGCGGCGACGGGCCGGGCGCGCCGTTCAACCGGGATAGAACGCGAACGACACCGGGGGCGTGTCGAAGGCAATGGGCGCGCCGCTGGGCGTCAGCTCGCCATCGGCCTTGCCGATCTTGAATTCGGTCAGCGTCTTTGAATTCTCGTTGGCGACGAGCAGCCAGCGCCCGCTCGGATCTATGCCCAGGCTGCGGGGAATGTGCCCACCACAGGCGATGACCTGCTTTTGGACGAAAGTTCCGCGCTTACGGTTCACCGCGAACACCAGCAGCGTGTCCTCGGCGCGGTTGGACACATAAAGATAGCGGCCGTCCTTGGAGATCACGATCTCGGCGGCGCTGCGCACGCCGGTAAAATCAGGCCTGTCGATCGGCAGGGCCTGGATCTGTTTCAGTCGTCCCGCCTGGCGGTCCCAGCGGAACGAGCGCACTTCGGCGCTCAATTCGGTGAGCACGAACACGAAGCGCCCGTCAGGGGAGAACACCAGGTGCCGCGGCCCGGTCGCGGGGCCGGTGTCCACGAACGGCGGATCGCCCGGCGACAAGGTCTTGGACGCGGCGTCGTAGCGGCGCACGAACACACGGTCCGCGCCCATGTCCGGCGTCAGCACGAAATGGCCGCTGGGATCGGCGGTGGCGCCGTGGGCGTGGGCCATGTTCTGTTTGGGGTTGGGACCGCGCCCGGTGTCGGTCTGGATGGAACTGGCCGGCTGCAGGCTGCCGTCTGTGTTGACCGGAACCGCGGCGACCTGACCGCCGCCGTAGTTGGCCACGAACACGGTTTGCAGGCGCGCATCGTAGCTGAGGTAGGTTGCGCCGCCGCCGCCCGAGGCGACCCGGCTGATCACCTTCAGACCGCCGGTGGCGGGGTCGATCCCCAGGCTGTAGACACCGCCCTGGGCCTCGCCCTCATTGCCGGTCTCGCTGACCGAATAGAGGATCGGTCGGTTGGGATCGAGCGCCAGCCAACTCGGTCGCTCGATATCGACCAGGGGCGCGGGCGTAGACAGCTGACCGGTCTCGGGATCGAGGCGCGCGCCGAAAATGCCTTCCTTTCCGAGGGTGCCGATATAGACCTGGGTCGCCTTGGCGCCCGGCGGCTGGGCCAAGGCCGGCGCGCTGGTGAATGCGGGGATTGTGGCGACGGCCAAGGCCGCGCGCAGCAGAACAACGGCGCCGGGCCTCATGCGAACGCGTCCTCTGCGGACAAGACCGGAGCCTACAAAGCTTTTCATCGGTTCCTCCCACGAAGGGCGGCGGCTTCCACGGCCTTTTCCCACCGCCAGCCGTACGACACGGCGCGCAATCTTGCCAATAATTTTGTCGCCCAGCGAGGCGCGACTCAGGCGCAGGCGTTGGCCTCCAGCAACTCGCCGACCTCGGCCATCTCGCTCGAGGTCAGCTCCCAAGCTGCAGCCGCCGCGTTCGAGGCGACCTGACGCGGCGATGACACGCCCGCGATGACCGAAGGCACGAAGTCGTGCCCCAGCACCCAGCCGATGGCCAGCTCAAGCATGGTGTGGCCGCGCGCCTCGGCGTATTCGGTCAGAGCGGCGACGGTCGCCAGGTTGGACGTCGATAGGATTTTGGCCTGGGCCTGGGCGCTTTTGGCGCCGATGCGGCCTTCCGTGGGCGGCGGGGCGCCCGGCCGGTATTTGCCGGTCAGAAGCCCATTGAACAGCGGCCGGAAAGGCAGGAACCTGATGTCCGAGCGCACGCATTCCGCGATCAGGTCGGCCACGGGCTCGCGGTGGAGCAAACTGAATTCCGCCTGGGTCGAAACGAAGCGCGGCGTGCCGTGGGCCTTGGCCGCGTCCGACATCTCGCGTAGCTCCGGCGCGGTGAAGTTCGATCCGCCGATCTCGCGGATCTTGCCTTCCTTGATCAGTTCCCCCAGCGCCCCGAGCGTCTCCTCGATCGGGGTCGTCGGATCGGGAATGTGCAGCTGCATCAAGTCAATGTAGTCGGTCTGCAAGCGCTTCAACGACGCCTCGGTCGCCGCGCGAACGTAGCTAGCCTTGGCGCCGCGCCGTGTCTCGTCGATCACCCGTCCGAATTTGGTCGCCAGCACGATGCGGTCGCGATGGGGCTTGAGGATCGGGCCCAGGACGGTCTCGCTCATGGTCTTGGGATCGCCGTAGCTGTCGGCGGTGTCAAAGAAGGCGATGCCGTGGTCGAGGGCGGCGTGGACGATCTCGCGCGTTGCGTCGGCGTCTAGCTGACGGCCGAAGTTGTTGCAGCCGATCCCGACCACCGTGACCTGCAGCGAACCGATCGAACGCGTGCGCATGATGTCCTTTCCTATGCCGCTGGCCCCGGAGCACAGTCTTAGCCACGTCGAGTGCTTGCCAGCCTCCTATAGCGAGCGGCCGGCGCCAAGCGAATGAAAAACGCGCGCCAGACTGTTAACATTTCTGCGCACCATTCCCGTTGACCGGTTCGGTGGGGAAGGCTAGCGTCCGGCCGATCCATGGCGCGCGCCGATTTCACCGGCGCCCTCGCCCAACACGAGGCAAAAAGCATGTCGCGAAGCCCGGGCGCCGAAACTTGGCGGAAGGCTGGTTCGGCATGCCTCTCAGGCGCACAGGCGACCGTCCCGGGCGCTCCGGTTGATCGTGTCGCGGGCGAGCGTTTGAAGCCTATCGAGACTTGGTCTTTCCAGACCTTCTCTATTCCTTGGAGACCCCCATGGCGGGCGAACACATGACTGGCGGCTTGGCCAATAGCTGGGCCTCCCGCGCCGCGCGCCGCCCGGCCGGGGCCTTGGCGACCATCGCTGCGGCCGTGAGTCTCGCCGCCTGCGGCCAGCATGCGGACCAGGTTGGATCGCCCAACGCCGCGGGCCTCATCCCGATCCGGGTCGCGGGAGCGGAAGGCATCAACTCAGCCACCCCCTTCTTCGTCGCCCAGCAGCAGGGCTTCTTCAAGGACGCGGGCCTTGATGTATCCTATGTGACCTTGTCAGGGGGGGCCGCCGCGATGGCCGCCGCCCTCAAGGCCAACCAGCTCGATGTGGCTTTGGGCGCCGCCAGCCAATGGATGAGCGATCAGGCGCAAGGCGTGGTCTCGGGCAAGATCATCGGCGAGTTCACCGACAACAACTACGTGATCCTGGGCGGCAAAGGCATCACCGATGTGCGCCAACTCAAGGGCAAGGCGTTCGCCATCGCCAGCCGCAATTCGGGCGATCACCTCTACAGCGAGGCGGTGCTGTCGCACTACGGCATCGCTCCCGCCGACGTGAATTGGCTGCCCTTGGGCGATCCTGCCACGCGCCTCGGCGCCATGATGGCCGGACGTGTCGATGGCACCGAAATGACGCTCAGCACCCTGCCCGCCAGCGCCAAGGACCGCGTGCTGGTCAGCGCGGACGACAGCCCGGTGCCGTTCGTGTCTAACGCCATCTTCGCTAACGACACGCTGCTCACCCGCAACAAGCCGGCGCTGCAGAAGTTCCTGGCCGCTATCGGCAAGGCGTCGGACTGGATCAAGGCCCATCCCGACGCGGCCATCCCCGCCTGCCAGGTGAGCGGCTCGGACGTCGCGGGCTGCAAGATCGCCATCCAGGTCGGGACAACGACCAAGAACCCCTACACTTGGTCGTCGACCACGAAGGTCAACACGGCGGCGATCCAGTCGATGATCCCGATCGTGGCGGCGGCGGCCCCTCAGGCCAAGGCCCTGACGGTGGGCGATATCGTCGACACCACGGTCGCGTCGGGCGGCTCCTGACTGGCCTGACGCCGCGCGCGAGGCGTTAAGTCCCCTCGCCGCCCTTGCGCCCGCTTAGTCGACGGCATTCTTGTTGGCGCCCTCGCGGCGCAGGACCTGCCAGATCTCATCCTCAAGCGCGCGGTGCTCGAGGCTGTGCTTCAGGTCGAGCGAGCGCGGTCGCGCGAAGGGGATGGTCCACTCCTGCACGATGCGGGCGGGCCGCGAGCTGAAGGCGATGACCCGGTCGGCCAGGAACACCGCCTCGTCGATCTGGTGGGTGACGAACACCGCGGTCTTCTTGCGCTCGTCCCAGATCTTGAGCAGCTCGCTCTGCATTATCTCGCGGGTCTGGGCGTCCAGGCCGGAGAAAGGCTCGTCGAGCAGCAGCACCTGGGGGTCGGCCGCAAGTGCGCGGGCGATATTGACGCGCTGGCGCATGCCGCCGGACAGCTGCGACGGATAGAAATTCTCGAAGCCCTTGAGGCCGGCGACCGCGATCAGGTCCTTGGCGATCTCGCGCCGTTCGTTCTTGCCGCAGCCGTTCAGCTCCAGGCCATAGCTGACGTTTTCGATGATGGTGCGCCACGGCAGCAGGCTGGCGTCCTGAAACACCACCGCTCGGTCCTTGCCCGTGCGCGTGGTGGTCGAGCCATCGACCGCGATCGACCCGCGCGACAGCGGCACCAGCCCGTCGAGCGCCATCAGGAAGGTGCTCTTGCCCGAGCCGCTGGGCCCGACGATGACCACGAACTCGCCATCGCGGACGCTCAGATTGATGCCGTCCACGGCGACGAAGGCCTTGCCCCGGCTGATGAACGAGACGCTGGCGTCCTGAACAAGCAGCTTGGGCGGGGCGGCGCCGTCGCCTGAGACGGCAGGGCGGGTCTTGGCAGCGGTCGTCATTGATCCAATCCTTAAGTTCGCCAGAGCAGTCGAGGGGCGGCGACGCGCCATCGGGCGGTCAGGCCTTCCACCGCTGCATGTACCGCTCGAGCAGGGCGGCCGCCTGGGTCAGTACGATCCCGATCAGGGTCAGCAGGACCACGGCCGCGTACATCACCGGCATGTTGAGCGAGCTCTGCGCGGTGATCAGGATGTTGCCGAGCCCCGCGACCGAGGCGAAGATTTCCGCCACCGCGACCGCGACCACCGCCCGGCCAACCGAGATCCGCACCCCCGTCATGAAGAACGGGATCACCGACGGCGCCACGATGGTGCGGATCACCTGGCCGTCAGAGGCGCCGAAGCTGCGCGACATGCGCATCAGCTGCGGATCAACGTTTTCCACGCCCGCGGCGGTGTTCATGATCATGACCACCACGCAGCTCAGCAGAACCAGAATGATCTTGGGCAGGGTGCCGATGCCGAAGATCAGGATCAGCAGGGGAATGAAGGCCAGGTGCGGCACCGAGTTGAGGGAAATCACGATCGGCCGCAGGAACTCCTCGACCGGCTTGTACCAGCCCGACAGAATGCCGAGCACGCCGCCGATCAGGATCGACAGCCCTAGGCCCACCCCGAATTCGTAGCCGGACACGCGCAGGTCGCGGATGAAGGTGCTGCTGGTGATGATGTCCTTGAACGCGCTCAGCACCACCAGTGGCGGCGGCAGGAACAGGCGGTCAACCAGTTTGAAGGTCGTCGTCAACTGCCAGCAGGCGACCACCAAGGCCACGGCGAGAAAGCCCAGCAGCGTCGCGCGCGCGCCGCGCAACGTGCGGCGTAAGCGCTGCTGAACCCCGTCGGCGCTGGATTTCAATTCGGGGCCCCCAGGCTTAGCGGCTGCGGCTTCGGCTGCCATTCTCGATCCTCCCTAAGCTCCGCGATGAGCGAAGGCGTCGCTGTCGACAACGACCGATCACCGCGATCTTTGCCGCTTGGATCGACCTCGGCCGACATGAGGAACGCCCGGGGGCGATCCGCGTCAACCGTCCGGCTCAGGCCGGAACGCTTGTTCTAGCAAGCATGATTGTATAATCATAATGTCGGTCAATCTAGCAAGCACTCTGCGCAGCCTCGTCGCGCTTTGACGGGGCGCCCGCGTGGATGTCACGTTTAAATCGCGCGCTCGATTGGGGGACAGATCGCCCAGCCCGGCGCTCTCGCCAACCCTGACGAACCATCCCGGCGGGGAGGAACCGCCCGAAGACGACGGAGTCACCATGCCCACCCTCGCGTCGGTTCGGCGGATTCATCCGGACGCCAAAGCTCTATGACGCGCCCGCTCACCGCGAGCGATCGGCCGGTGTCCGCCTATGTCGCCATCGGCCCGACACTGATCAACTTCACGGTTGGGGTCGCCGCCGGCCAGGTTACCCGGGGCGGCGCGATCGTCATGCCGGCGCGCGTGCAATATGTGTGGCCACACGCCAGCCTGCCCATCCTGTACGTCGCCTGCGCCGACCGCAGCGAGGACGCGGTCGGCCGGCCGTTCTACGTCTGCGCCGTGCGACGCGACGCGGCGGGGGATCTCACGGCGATGGGCGAACCGGTCGCCCTGCCCGCCCGGCCAATCCACGTGACCACCGATAGCGCCTGTCGCTATGTGCTGAACGCCTACGGCGGCGCGCCCGGCCTGACCGCGCACCGTCTGGACGCCGACGGGGCCATCGGACCCGAGATTCCCCGCGCCGAAGGCTTCGATTTCGGCGCCAGCCCCCACCAGATTCGCGTCACACCGTCGAACGAACGGGCGATCCTCGTGGCGCGCGGCAAGAAGGGCTACGGCAAGCCCGGCTACATCGAAGGCGCGCTGAAGGTGCTGCGCTTCGACGGCGGCAGGCTGGAAAATCTCTATACGATCGTCCCTCCGAGCGAGGACGGCTTCAATCCACGCCACCTGGACTTCCACCCCACGCGCCCCTGGGTGTTCGTTTCGCTCGAAGAACAGAACCGCTTGTGCGTGTTCAAGCTGGACGGCGCCGAACTGGACCCGGCGCTACTCTATTCGACCACCACCCTGGCGCATCCGGACGACGTGCGGCCGCGGCAGGACGGCGGCACGGTGCACGTGCATCCCAATGGCAAAACCGTCTATGTCGCCAACCGGAATGACGGCTATGTCGGCGGGATGAAGGGGCCGACTTGGCTGACGCCAGATCCCCTTCCGGTGTTCCCGGGCGGGGAAAACAGCATCGCCGTGTTCAAGATCGACCAGGACACTGGCGAGCCGACCCTGATCCAAGTGGCGGACTCCCATGGCCTGCATCCGCGCACTTTCGCCCTGGACGCTTCGGGAAAGGTCCTGGTCGCCGGCAATCTCGCGCCGACCGTGCTCAAGGACGGAACCGAGGTTCCGGCCAACCTCGCCCTGTTTGGCGTGGAGGACGACGGCAAGCTCAAGTTCCTGCACCGTTATGACCTGGATGTCGCGCCGGAAATGCTCTGGTGGATGGGCGTGGTCGGCTAGGCTGTGAGCACTCGAGAATCAATGCAGACCCGCCCTCTCAGCGCCTACGTCGCCATCGGCCCGAGGTTGATCAACTTCACCGTCGAGGTCGAGGCGGAGCAGCTTGTCCGTCGCTGCGATCTCCTGATGCCCTCGCGCGTTCAGTATCTATGGCCGCACCCGAGCCTGCCGATCCTTTACGTCGGCTGTGCCGACCGGACGGAGGGCGCGGACGGGCAGCCTTTCTACCTCTGCGCGCTTGTCCGCGACGCGGCGGGCGACTTGAGCTTCCTCGAAGAGCCTCGAGTTCTTCCGTCGCGGCCCATTCACCTGACGGTGGATCGGGCCGCGCGCCACGTCCTGGTGGCCTATAGCGCCGCGCCGGGCCTGTCGGTGTACGAGTTGCGGGAAGACGGGACGGTCGGGGCGGAGGTTCCGCGTGCCGCGTCGTTCGATTTCGGCGTCAATCCGCACCAGGTCCGGGTCACGCCCGGGGGCGACCGGGCCATCCTGGCGGCGCGCGGCAAGAACGGCTTTGGCCGTCCGACCTACGTCGAGGGCGCGCTCAAGGTCCTGCGGTTCGACCGGGGCCAAGTCGAGACCCTCTATTCGATCACGCCCGAACACCTGGCCGAGGCTTATGGGTTCAACCCGCGCCATCTGGATTTTCATCCGAGCCTGCCGTGGGTGTTCGTCTCGCTCGAAGGGCAGAGCAAACTGTGCGTATTCCGCATGGAGGGTGCTGAACTCCAGCCGCAGGTGTTGTTCACACGCGATCTCTTGGCCGAACCGCACACCGTGCGGCCCCGCCAAGTCGCCGGAACTGTGCACGTCCATCCCAACGGAATGGTCGTCTATGTCGCCAATCGCAACGACGGCTATCTCAACGGTCCGTCATGGCTGACGCCTGACCCCGTGCCTGTGTTTCCCGGCGGCGAGAACAGCATCGCGGTGTTCGCCATCGATCAGGCCACGGGTGAACCGACCTTGATCCAGCACATGGATTCGCAGGGACTGCACCCGCGCACCTTCTCGCTGGACCCGAGCGGCAGAATCCTGATCGCGGCCAATTTCGCCCCGACAATCCAGCGGAACGGCGACGCCTTGACCGAGGTGCCCGCCAACCTTGCCGTGTTCCGGGTCGGCGAGGACGGTAAGCTGACCTTCGTGCGCCGCTTCGACGTCGAGGTTGGCCGCGAGATGATGCTGTGGGCGGGGCTGGTCCCGTAAGGCCGGCCGCCTATTGACGCGATGGGGTCGGCGCACTGGTCGTGGCGAGGCGGATCACGCCGACGTTGTTCTCGATCGAGATCACCGTGCCGAATGCCTTCGACCAGGCCTGCATCTCTTCCAGTATGCGGCGGCCGGCTTCAGGGGAGGCGGCCATGGGAATGCCCATCTGCGATAGCGGCCGCTGCGATCCGCCTAACTCAACCGGATAGAGCCGCACCTCGACCAGGCGGCCGCCCTCAAAGCGGCTGGTCGCCAGAACCGTCTCCTGATTGGCCGGATTTTCCAGGGTCCAGAGTTTCTGGGCGTTGGCGAACACGTCGTCGCCGGCGCCGTACTGGATGCCGAACTGGAACACGAAATTGGATAGGCCGTAGAAGATCGGCTTGCCCCTGTAGATCTCCACCCCGCTCAACGCGTGCACGCCGTGGGCGACGAACATGTCGGCGCCGTTGTCGATGCAGTCGTGCGCCAACTTGACCAGGAAATCGGCCGGCGTGTGGTCGATGCCATTGCCCCAGCCGCCGCGCGGGCCGTGGTCGATGGTCTTGACCAGGGGCGTCTCGTGCGCGTGGATCGTGGCGATCATGAAGTCCGCATAGGTCTTGCCGTTGCGGATGCTTTGCAGGATGTCCTTCTCGTCGTCCGGATTGATCGCGTAGTGAATCGACCCAGGCTGATCGCCGGCCATGTACCAGTCATCCAGCAGCTTGACCTGATTGGGCTGTTCTCCGAACGCCTCCGGATCGCCGGCCGGGCCATAGAGCTCGTCGCGGATGGTCTTCAGGTATTGCAACTGCTCCGGCGTGACCACGTGGAAGTCGGTCAGGTGCAGCGAATCGACGCCCGGCGCCCCGCCGACGCCGCGCACGCGGTAGGTGGCCTCGGCCATCTTGTAGTTCAGGCCGTAGTGACCCACATCGTCGATGGCGAACATGCCGACCACGCCGACCCGACCCTTCGCGGTTTCAAGGTAATGCGGGGCGCGCGCCTCGGCCAGATCGTGGCCGGTCCCTGCGTGGACGATGCCCACCGCATCGAGCGCCGCATCGGTCGACAACATGCCCGCGATCCCGCCATCGACCGCGTGGTTGTTGGCGTGGTTGACGATCTTGACGCCCATGTCCTTGATCGCCTGGCCGACCGCCAGCGGCGCCTCTGTGCCGGCGATCGCCCCGGAAAAATGGTCGATGTCGATGAGCGAGGATTCCATGTTGCCGAAGCCAACATCCGACGCGCGGATCACCCCGATCAACTGCTGGTAGCCCGGCGCCTCGCGAGCGAGGGGCTGGGGCTCGATGATGTCGCCCACGGTGGCCACGGTGAACGGCGCGGCGATCTTGAGCGCCAGCTCCTTGGCGGCGTCGCGGGTCGATCCGGTCGGCGCCGGCGAAGGCTGGGCGTGCGCCCCGGCGCCGGCGAGAAGCGCCAGGCAAGCCGGCCCCACAATCGTCGCCGGGACCGATGCGCGCCAGGCGCTGGATCCCACAAGTCCCGCCCGTCCGTTCGTCCTGCCCATGTCGCGCCTGCTTCTTTTGATCATTCCACTGCGGCTCGCCGGCGATTACCCGAGCGGGAGCCGGATGAAATCCTCCAGCGCCTCGGCGACCGCGGCCGGCGCGTCGTGATGCAGGTTGTGGCCGGTCTCGGGCACGCTGCGCAAGGTCAGGTTGCGGAAAAAACGCCCGCGTTCGCGCACCGCCTCGGGATCGCTGGTCGAGCCGTTGACCCGCGCGTCGGACGCGGTCAGGCACAGCACCGGCGCCGCGATCCGCCGCCAGCACTCGCCCCACTCGGCCACGCTGTGCAGCGTGGGCCAGATTCGGGTGAAGCCCGGATCGTAGGGCCAGCCGAACCCGCCGCCCGGCAACGGTTGAGCGTTGACCTCGGCGATGAAGCCGGCCCGGGCCCGGCTGAGGCGTCGGTTGCCGCGCATCAGGCGATCGGTCATGTCGGCGATATCCGCGTAGGGCCGCCGCGCGCGCTCGGCCGCCAGACTGGTCAGCAGGTCGCTCAGGGTCGGGGCGACGTGAACCGGCAGGCGGTTGAGCGAGGGGCCCAGCGAGTCCAGCAGCACCAGATGGCTGATGCGGTCGGGGCGGATTCCCGCATAGACGCTGGCGATGGCGCCGCCCATGGAATGGGCAGCAATCGGCGCGGCCTCACCCGGCGCGCAGTCGCGCAACACAGCGTCCAGGTCGCCCAGAAAATCCGACAGCCAGTAGTGGCCAGCCGTCCAGCTGCTTAGGCCATGACCGCGCCAGTCCGGCGCGACCACGCGCCATGACCGGGAGAGCGCATCGACCACGAACTGGAAGCTGGCCGAGGTGTCGCGCGCCCCGTGCAGCAGCACCAGCAGGGGCGCCTCGGGCGGTCCCCATTCACGCACATGGCAGCGCAGATCGCCTATGGCGATGAAGCGCGAGCGCGAATTGCGCAGCGGGACATAGGTCGCCGGCGTGCTCATAGGGGCCCCAAGCGGCGCGCAAGCCTGATCATGATGTCGCGCTCCTCCGAGCCATACCTACCGCCTAATCCCTGACATGACGCCATCGGATGCGGCCGCGAGGCGCCGAGCGGCCAGAGACATCGATCGGCGTGATAGTCGCCCGCGCCGCGCACCGCTTCGTCTGCCGCATTCGCAACGGCCCAGAACATCAACTGACCCTAAAATCAATGCCTGTTGAAGGGGTTGTTTGAGCCCGCCGTCACAATCGTTGAGGTCGACGCGCCGCCGGTGTACGACCGATATCTGTGATAGCAGGACCTAGGCATGGATCGCAGATACTCGCCGCCCGCGGACATGGGCCAGCAGCTGCACAACCTGCGCGCCTTCCTGTCCGTCGCCGAGGCCAAGAGCATCACCCACGCCTCCGAGCATCTGTTCAAGGCGTCCTCGGCGATCGCCCGGTCGGTCATGGAGCTGGAGCGGTTCGTCGGCGCGGCGCTGTTCGAGCGCAGGCCCCGCGGCATGCTGATCAATACCTACGGCGAAGCGGTGCTGATGCGGGCTCGGCGTCTGAACGCGGAGATCGAAGCGGCGGCGGACGAGTTTTCAGGGTCATCGTCCAAGGCCTCGCGCCCCTTGCGCAATGCTGTGGTCAATCTGCTGTTCAGCGGCCGCAAGCTGCAGTTCCTCATCCGCCTGGCCGAACTGAAGAGTGTCTCGGGAGTCGCGGCCCAGATGAACATGACCCAGTCGGGCGCCAGCATGGCGCTTTCCCGCATCGAGTCGATGTTGGGCCAGTCCCTGTTCCAGAGGCGCATGGAAGGCATGGTGCCGACCGAGGCGACTGAGCGCATGGTCATGCGCGGGCGGCGGGTTCTGGCTGAACTGCGGCACCTGAACTCCGACCTGTCGGCGATCGCGGGCTATCTCACCGGGGCGGTGATCATCGGCGCCACCCCGCTCGGGCGCACCCACTATTACCCTAACGCCATGGCGGCGACGATTTCCAAGCACCCGGGGATCATGATCACCTCGGTCGAGGGGGCCTACGACCAGCTGATCGGCAGCCTGCGAAGCGGGGAAATCGACATCGTGTTCGGGGTGCTGCGGCCACCTCACCTTTCGCATGGCCTGCTCATCGAACCCCTGTTCACCGACCAGATGACCGTGCTGGCTCGGGCCGGCCATCCGCTCGCTCGGCGCCCACACCTTCAGATGGGCGAATTATTGCGCGAGAAGTGGGTCTCGCCGCGCCCGAACGCCCCGGGCAAACCCCAGGTGGATGAGTGCTTTTTGCGCCTGGGCCTGGAGCCGCCGACGCCTTCGGTAGAGACCGGCGACCTGGCGACGCTGCGTCAGCTGCTCAGCGCCAGCGACATGCTGGCGGTGACCTCCGCCCATCAGTTCATGTACGAGATCCAGTCGGGACTGCTGGTCGAGTTGCCGGTGAACCTGGCGGGGGCGGCGCTCGAAGTCGGGCTGATCGTGCGTGACGGAGCCCTGCTGTCGCCGGCCGCCTTGGCTGTGGTGGACGCGGTTCGCGACCAGGCGCGCCAGCGGCAGGGGCTGCATTAGGCTTTAGGTGCGCCCGGCATCACACAACGCGATGCCGCCATCACCAATTGCCAGGTGCGCCCTGGCGCCGCATGCCGGTAGTCGCCGTTCGATCGTTTGCGCCGGGCCCTGACGCCGCTAAACATCGCTCCGCTTAACATCCCTGACCATAAGAACCGCGCCATGACCCACATGCCCCTGCTCGACAACATCATCGCCAACACCCTGGCGCCGCTGGCGCCGCGGACGGATGCGGAAGGCCGCTTCCCGCGCGAAGTGATCGCCGCCCTGGGCGAAGCTGGTCTGTTGGGCCTGATCTCCTCAACCGAGGTCGGGGGCCTGGGCCTGGGCATGAAGGAAGCGAGCGAAGTCGTCGCGCGCATCGCCCACACCTGCCCATCGACCGCCATGGTGGTGTGCATGCACTATTCGGCCGCCGCCGTGATCGAACAGTTCGGACCGCAGAACGTGCGCGAGGCGATCGCGGCCGGCAAACACCTGACCACCCTAGCCTTCTCCGAGGCCGAGTCCCGCAGCCATTTCTGGGCGCCCGCCTCAACCGCCCGCGCCGAGGGCGACCGCGTGGTGCTGGACGCTCGCAAGAGTTGGGTCACGTCGGCGTTCGAGGCGGACAGCTACGTCTGGTCGAGCACGCCCGTGTCGGCCGAAGGCGCCAGCACCCTGTGGCTGGTCGACGCCCAGCTGCCGGGCCTGAGCCAGCCGGGCAGGTTCGATGGGCTGGGCCTACGCGGCAACGCCTCCACCCCCATCACCGCCCAAGGCGTGAGCCTCTCGGCGGCCGACCGCCTGGGCGAGGACGGCAAGGGCTTCGACATCATGATGAGCGTGGTCCTGCCCTGGTTCACCATCCTCAGCGCGTCATGCTCAACGGGCCTGATGGACGGCGCCCTCAGCCGCGCTATCGGCCACGTGACCGGCACACGCCACCAGCACCTGGGCACGTCCTTGGCCGACCTGCCGACCATCCGCGCCTACCTGGCCAAAGCCCGCATCCAGGCCGACTGTGCGGCCGCCCTGCTTGGCGACACCCTGGCCGCCGTCGGCGCCGGGCGGGCTGACGCGATGTTGCGCGTGCTGGAGATCAAGGCGGCGTGCGCCGAGGCGGCGCTCGAGGTGACCGACGCGGCCATGCGCGTGTGTGGCGGCGCGGCTTTCCGCAAGGAAGTCGGCATCGAGCGCCTGTTCCGCGACGCGCGGGCGTCCAGCGTGATGGCGCCGACCTCCGACGTGCTTTACGACTTCATCGGCAAGGCCATCACCGGCCTGCCGCTGTTCTAGGGCCGGGCCGATGACTCAACCGCAAATCGTCATGGGCGCCGTGGCCTACGCGCCCAAGGTCGTGACCATCTGGGAAGGCTTCAAGGCGTGGTTCGCCCAGCATGACCTGACGTTCGACTACGTGCTCTACTCCAACTACGAAGCGCAGGTGCAGGCGCAGTTCGACGGGACGATCCACATCGCCTGGAACTCGCCCCTGGCCTGGGTGCGCGCCGACCGCATGGCCCGCACGCGCGGCCAGGCGGTCGAGGCAGTGGCCATGCGCGACACCGACCGGGACCTGCGCTCGGTGATCGTGGTGCGCGCCGACAGCCCTCTGCACAGCGGAGCGGACCTCGCGGGCAAGACCGTGGGCGTCGGCGCCATGGACTCGCCCCAGGCGACCCTCCTGCCGTTGCACCATCTGCGCCATCAGGGTCTGGTCGGCGGGCGCGACTTCAAGGTGCGCGGCTTCGACGTGCTCGGCGGCAAGCACGGCGACCACATCGGCGGCGAGCGCGACGCGGCCCTGGCCCTGTTGGCGGGCGAGATCGACGCCTGCTGCATGATCGACGGCAATCATTTGGCGTTCGGGCTGGACGGCACTCTGCCGGCCGACGGCGCCCGCATCATCGAACGCACCGCGCCCTACGACCACTGCAACTTCACGACCAGCCCCGGCGCGCCCCGACACGCGGTGGCGCGGTTCACCGAACTGTTGCTGGCCATGCGCTGGGACGATCCACAGGTGCGCCCCCTGCTCGATCTTGAAGGGCTGCGCCAATGGCTGCCCGGCCGCACCAGCGGCTACGCCCAGCTTGAGCGGGCTGTGGACGAAGAGGCCTTCTACAGCGCCGACGGACGCATCCTGCGTGCCGATTATCGATATTGACGGACTGGGCCTGAACGAAGGCGCCCTGCTGCTGATCCGGCGGGCCATAGCCGAGATTCCGGTTGGCGCCAGCGTGCGGGTGCGCGGCCGCGCCGCCCATTGGCGCGAGCATCTGGAGGCGTGGCGACGCCAGCAGGGCCATGACATGCGGATCGAGGTTCTGCCGGACGGGACCGTCGAGGCGATCCTGACGCGCGGCCCCTGGGCCGACGGGCGCTGGCGAGACGCAGTCGTTGCCGGACTCGCAGACGCCCCCGCCGACGCGGCCGATCCAGCCTGGGGCCTGGCCGCGCGCGGCGCCACGGTCGAGGCCGGGGGCCCGTCTTTCGGCTTCAGCTTGCGCACGCGCGACGAAATCTGGGCGGCGACGGCGGGCGATCTCTATCGCCAGGCCGCGGCCGGCCAATGGGACCCGGAGACCGCCATCGACTGGGACGCGCCGTTCGAGCTGCCCGACGCGATCGAGGCGGCCGTGGTCCAGGTGATGACCTATTTGATCGAGAACGAGAACGCCGCCCTGGTCGTGCCGGCGCGCCATCTCGGCCAGGTGCATCCGCACTATCGCGAGGTGCAGCAGGCCCTGGCCCTGCAATGCGCCGACGAGGCCCGGCACATCGAGGTGTTCACTCGCCGCGTGGGCCTGCGCGGCCATGCGCCGCTGCTGTCGACCGCTGGCGGCCAGGCCTCGTTGCAGTCGCTGCTGCGCGCGCCCGACTTCTCGACCGCAACCTTCCTGCTGTCGGTGCTCGGCGAAGGCACCTTCGTCAATCTGCTCAATTTCCTGTGGGAGCACGCGCCCGACCCGGTCACACGCCAGGTTTGCCGGCTGGCCGCGCGCGACGAGGCGCGGCACGTCGCCTTCGGCATGGCCCATCTTGAGCACCGCCTGGCCGCGCAACCTGACTATTTGATCCGGCTGCAGAACGCCGTCGAGCAAAGGCACGAGGAGTTGGCCTCGACTGCGGGCCTGAACGAGGAGGTGTTCGATTCCCTGGTGCTGCTGGCCGCCGGCGCGCTGACGCCGGAAGCGGTCGGGCGCGGACATCTGGCCGTGCAGCAGCTGAAGCTTGAAATGGCCGCCGGCCGCAAGGCGCGCCTCCTGCGCCTGGGCTTTTCACCCGACCAGGCTCAACGTCTCGCCGACATGCACACGCGCAACTTCATGTAACGATAGCGCCAACGCGGGCCAGTCCATGATCCGTTGATGCGTAACGATGTTTCGAGCGCCGAGCGTCAGCAAATCCTATCAGGCCATAACACTTTTCGATACCACCCTCACCAATGGGCGCCGATCAAAAAGCCTGCGGTGGCTATTGCAATTGAGTATAGACACGACCGGCGTTGGCGACAGCAACGCGCACTCGGAGGCCCCCATGATCCACACTTCCCGCCGAGCCCTTCTGCAGGCCGGCATGGCCGCCGCGGCGGTTCAAGCCCTGCCCGTTATCGGCCGCGCCCAGACGGCCACGAGCGCCGACGCGCAGCCGCATTTCGAACCGCAACTCAGCCCGTGGCGCACCTTTGAGGTCACCACCACCGTGACCGTGCCCCAGGCCAACGGCGTCACCCAGGTGTGGCTGCCCGCCCCCAATCTGGACACAGACTTCCAGCGCACGCTCGACAACAGCTGGAGCGGCGACGCCTCGAGCATCCGTCTGGAGCCCGCGCCCAAGGGCGGGGCGGCCATGTTGCACGCCGAGTTCCCGTCCGACGGCCCGGCGCCAACCGTGACCTTCACCAGCCGCGTGCAGACCCGCAACCGCGTGGTCGACTGGTCCAAGCCGGGCAAGCCGCACGAAGATCCCGCCGTGCTCAGGGCCGCCCTGCAGCCGACCGACTTGCAGCCGGTCGACGGCATCGTGCGCACTACCGCACTGGCTGCCACCCAAGGCGCCTCGACCGACGTCGAAAAGGTCCGCGCGATCTACAACTGGGTGGTGGGCAACTGCCACCGCGAGCCCAGCGTGCCGGGCTGCGGCACGGGCGCGATCAAGGCCATGCTCGAATCCGGCAACCTTGCCGGCAAATGCGCCGACCTGAGCGCGCTGTTCGCCGCAATGTGCCGCTCGGTCGGCGTGCCGGCGCGCGAAATTTACGGCGTGCGCGTAGCCCCCTCGGCCTTTGGCTACCAGCAGCTGGGCGGCAACCCCGCCAATCTGTCGGGCGCCCAGCACTGCCGCGCCGAAGTCTGGCTCAGCCGCTACGGCTGGGTCGCGATGGACCCGGCCGACGTGCTCAAGGTGATGCGCCAGGAAAAGCCGGAATGGATCAAGGACCTCAACAATCCGCTGATCGCGCCGGTCAACAAGGCCCTGTTCGGCAGCTGGGAAGGCAATTGGGTTGGCTTCAACACCGTCAACGACGTGACGCTGCCGGGCAGCGGCGCCAGCGCCACCCTGCCGTTCCTGATGTACCCGCAGGGCCAGAACAGCGCGGGCCGGTTCAACGAATTGTCCGCCAGCGCCTTCAAGTACGCGATCACGGCCAAGGAGCTCACGGCCTAGCGCAGGGCCTCCCGACCAACGGGCTCCTTGGAGCCTGATAATTCGGCCCGGCGGGCGTCCTGCCGGGCCGCGTCCTTGATGATGGCCGGGGCAGTGATCCGGTCGTCGGGCTTCAATCTCTCTCGATCAATCTCTCTCGATCAATCTCTCAGGCAAATCCAGATGTCCGCTCGTCACTTCAAACTGCTCATCGTCGGTTCCGGGCCGGCTGGCTACACCGCCGCCATCTACGCGGCCCGCGCCAATCTGAAACCGGCTCTGATCACGGGCTTCGAGCCCGGCGGCCAACTGACCACCACCACGGAGGTCGAGAACTGGCCGGCCGATGTCGAGGGCGTCCAGGGCCCCGACCTGATGGAGCGCTTCCAGGCGCACGCCGAGCGTTTCGAGACCGAGCTGATCATGGACCATATTCACACGGCCCAGCTCGAGGAGCGGCCCTTCACCCTGATCGGCGATTCCGACACCTACACCTGCGACGCCCTGATCATCGCCACCGGCGCAGCGGCCCAATACCTGGGCATCCCCTCGGAGGAAGCCTTCATGGGCAAGGGCGTCTCGGCCTGCGCCACATGCGACGGTTACTTCTTCAAGGACCAGCCCGTGGCGGTGGTCGGCGGCGGCAACACCGCGCTGGAAGAAGCGCTGTACATGGCCAACATCGCCAGCCACGTGACGGTCGTGCACCGCCGCGACAAGTTCCGGGGCGAGAAGATCCTGCAGGACCGGCTGTACGAAAAGGAAAAGGCCGGCAAGGTCACGATCAAGTGGAACGCCACGCTCGAAGAAGTCCTGGGCGATGAGACCGGCGTGAACGGCGTTCGCCTGAAGAGCATCGACGGCGAGGCGACCGAGGACGTGCCGTTGAAGGGCGTGTTCATCGCCATTGGCCACAAGCCGAACACCGATATCTTCGCCGGTCAGCTGGACATGGAAAACGGCTACATCGTCACCAAGGGCGGCCGCCATGGCCAGGCCACCGAGACCAGCATTTCAGGCGTGTTCGCCGCCGGCGACGTGCAGGACCACATCTATCGCCAGGCGGTGACCAGCGCCGCCAGCGGTTGCCAGGCCGCGCTCGACGCCGAGCGCTACCTGGACGGCCTGGACAACGCGATCCTGTAGGCCCCGCGCGAAGATGTCCTCCCCCGTTCAGTTCGACGTGTGCGGCGATATCGCGGTCCTGACCCTCGATGCGCCGCCGGTCAACGCCCTCGGCCACGCCCTTCGCGCCGCGATCCTCGAAAGCGTGAAGCGCGCAGAGGCTGCCCCCGAGGTCGTGGCCATCGTGCTGACGACCGGCGGCAAGCTGTTCAGCGCGGGGGCCGACATCACCGAATTCGGCAAGCCGCCCCAGGCGCCGAGCCTGCCGGAGGCGCTTGAGGTTGTGGAGACCTCATCCAAGCCGATCGTGGCCGCCATCCGTGGCGCGGCGTTCGGCGGGGGGCTGGAGCTGCCGCTGGCCTGCCACTACCGGGTGGGGGCGCCCTCGGCCAAGCTGGGCCTGCCCGAAGTGACCCTCGGCATCCTGCCCGGCGCGGGCGGCACCCAGCGCTTGCCGCGCATCGTCGGCGCGCGTAAGGCGCTGGACATGATCACCTCCGGCGCGCCGGTCGCCGCCAAGGCGGCCCTGGACATGGGCCTGCTCGACGCGATCACGACCGAGGACGGCCTGAAGGAAGAGGCCATCGCCTTCGCCCGCCAAGTGGTCGCCGAGGGCCGGCCCCTGAAAAAGGTGCGCGACAACGACGACAAGATCGCCGCCGATCGCGGTCATCCCGAAATCTTCGCCGACTTCCGCAAGTCCAACGCCAAGAAATTCCGAGGGGCCGAGGCGCCTGAGGCCTCCATCCAGGCGGTCGAGGCGGCAGTGAACCTGCCGTTCGACGAAGGGCTCGCCCTGGAGCGCGAACTGTTCGTGAAGCTGCGCGACGGCGACCAGGCCGCCGCCCAGCGCCACGCCTTCTTCGCCGAGCGCCAGGTGTGGAAGATCCCTGACGTGCCCGACGACACCCCCACCCTGCCCGTGCGCAAGGTCGGCGTGATCGGCGCGGGCACCATGGGCGGCGGGATCGCCATGAACTTCGCCAATGTCGGCATCCCGGTGGTGATCATCGACGCCGCGCAGGACGGCCTGGACCGGGGCTTGGGCGTCGTGCGCAAAAACTACGAGCGCAGCCGCAGCAACACCCCCGACATGGTCGAGGCCCGCATGGCGCTGTTCACGCCCTCGCTCGACTACGCCGCCCTGGCCGACTGCGACCTGGTGATCGAGGCGGTGTTCGAGACCATAGAGGTCAAGAACGACGTGTTCGGGCGCGTCAACAAGGTCGTTCGCCCCGACGCCATCATCGCCTCCAACACCAGCTACCTGGACATCGACGAGATCGCCAAGGCGGTCGACCGCCCCGAGCGCTTCATCGGCCTGCACTTCTTCTCGCCGGCCAATGTGATGAAGCTGCTGGAGGTGGTGCGCGGGGCCAAGACATCCAAGCCGGTGATCGCCACGGCCATGCAACTGGCCAAGAAGATCGGCAAGACCGCCGTGCTGGTCGGCGTGTGCTACGGTTTCGTCGGCAACCGCCTTCTGGCCCAGCGCCAGCGCGAGGCCGAGGCCCTGCTGGTCGAAGGCGCCCTGCCCTGGCAGGTGGACAAGGTCATCACCGATTTCGGCCAGTCGATGGGCCCCTTCGCCATGCGCGACCTCGCGGGACTGGATGTCGGCTGGGTCAAGGAGAAGTCGACCTCCTCGACGGTGCGCGAAATCCTCAACGAGATGGACCGGCGCGGCCAGAAAACCGGCGCGGGCTTTTACGACTACGACGAGAACCGGGTGGCCAAGCCTTCGGCTCTGGTCGAGCAGATCGTGCTCGATTTCTCCAACAAGGCCGGGATCGAGCGCCGCGCCATTTCCGACGAGGAAATCCTCGAACGTTGCCTTTATCCGATGGTCAACGAGGGGGCCAAAATCCTCGAAGAGGGCAAGGCGATCCGCGCCTCGGACATCGACGTGGTTTGGCTCAACGGCTACGGCTGGCCCCGGTATCGCGGCGGCCCGATGTGGTGGGGCGAGCAGGTCGGCCTGCCCAAGATCCTGGCCGCGATGCGCAGGTACGAGGCCATGGGCAAGCCCGAGTTCAAGCCTTCCGCCCTGCTCGAGCGCTTGGCGGCCGAGGGCAAGGGTTTCAGCGACATCTGATGCGAGGCTTACCATGACCGAGGTTTTCCTGTGCGACGGCGTGCGCACGCCGATCGGCCGCTACGGCGGGGTCCTGTCCAAGGTGCGCGCCGACGACCTGGCGGCCGCCCCGCTCAAAGCCTTGGCCGAGCGCAACCCCGCGCTGAGCGACAAGATCGACGAGGTGTTCTTCGGCTGCGCCAACCAGGCGGGCGAGGACAACCGCAACGTCGCGCGCATGGCCCTGCTGCTGGCTGGCATCGCGCCTTCCGTGCCCGGCGTCACGGTCAACCGCCTGTGCGCCTCGGGCCTTGAAGCGATCGGCGAGGCCGCGCGCGCCATCCGCGCCGGCGACATCGACCTGGCCTTGGCCGGCGGCGTCGAAAGCATGAGCCGCGCACCCTTCGTGATGGGCAAGGCCGAGAGCGCCTTCTCGCGTAGCGCCGAGATTCAGGACACCACCATCGGCTGGCGCTTCGTCAATCCGGCGATGAAGGCCGCCTACGGCGTGGATTCCATGCCCGAGACCGGCGAGAACGTGGCCGAGGACTTCCAGATCTCGCGCGCCGACCAGGACGCCTTCGCCTGGCGCTCGCAGCAGAAGGCCGGCAAGGCCCAGGCCAGCGGCTTCTTCGCCGACGAGATCATTTCCGTGCAGGCGCCGGGCGGAAAAGCAGGACCGATCACCGTCTCGGTCGACGAGCACCCGCGCCCGGACACCACCCTCGAAGCGCTGGCCAAGCTCAAGCCGGTGGTGCGCCCGAACGGCACGGTCACGGCCGGCAACGCCTCGGGCGTCAACGACGGCGCGGCGGCGATCGTCGTGGCCTCGGCCGAGATGGCGGACCGCCTGGGCCTGAAGAAGCGTGCGCGCGTTCTGGGCATGGCCTCGGGCGGGGTCCTGCCCCGTGTGATGGGCATCGGCCCGATCCCCGCCACGGAAAAGCTGTTGGCGCGCATCGGCCTGAAGATCGGCGATTTCGACGTGATCGAGCTGAACGAAGCCTTCGCCAGCCAGGCCCTGGCGGTCACGCGGCACTTCGGCCTGGCCGACGACGCCGAGGTGGTCAACCCCAACGGCGGCGCCATCGCCATCGGCCACCCGCTGGGCTGCAGCGGCGCGCGCCTGGTGATCACCGGCCTGCACCAGCTGGAAGTAGTGGGCGGCAAGCGCGGCTTGGCGACCATGTGCGTCGGCGTCGGCCAGGGCGTGAGCCTGGCCTACGAGCGGGTCTAACGCTCAGCGCACCCGAAGGCGCGGCGCATCGCTCGCCGCGCCGATCTCGCCGACCACGGCAGCGTGCCCGAAGCCGTGGCGACGGAAGATCGCCAGCACCGCGTCCAGCGCCGAGGGCGAGCACGCAACAAGAAGCCCGCCGCTGGTCTGCGGATCGCTGAGCAGCGCCTGGTCAACGTCGGCAAACCCGCTCGGCAGAACGACCTCGGCGCCGTATCCCGCCCAGTTGCGGCCCGAGGCGCCCGTGACGAAGCCCTGCTCCGCCAGATCGCGCGCGCCCGCCAGCAACGGCGCGGCCGACCAGTCCAGATGCACGTCACAGCCTGAGCCGCGCGCCATCTCCAGCGCATGCCCCGCCAGACCGAAGCCGGTCACGTCGGTCAGGGCGTGCACGCTCTCCAGCGCAGCCAGGTCGGGCCCAGGCGTATTGAGCTGGGTCGTGGCGCCAATCATCTGGCGGTAGGCTTCATCGCTGAGCTGGCCCTCCTTGAGCGCCGCCGACATCACGCCTACGCCCAGCGGCTTGCCCAGCACCAGCACATCGCCCGGTTGTGCGCCCGAATTGCGCTTGATCCGGTCCGGATGACCGAGCCCCAGCGCTACCAGCCCGTATATCGCTTCAACGGAATCGATGGTGTGCCCGCCCGCGATGGGAATGCCCGCGGCCTGGCACGCCATTGCGCCGCCCTGCAGGATGCGGCCGATGGTGTCCTTGGACAGGACGTTGATCGGCATGCCGACCAGGGCGAGGGCCATGATCGGCCGTCCGCCCATGGCGTAGACGTCGCTGATCGCGTTGGTCGCGGCGATACGGCCGAAATCGACCGGATCATCGACGATCGGCATGAAGAAGTCGGTGGTGGCGATCAGGGCCTGGTCATCGTTGAGCCGATAGACGGCCGCGTCGTCCGCGGTTTCGATCCCGACCATCAGTTCGGGGGGAATGGGCAGGGCCGCCGTGCCCTTGAGGATTTCCGACAGCACGCCCGGGGCGATCTTGCAACCGCAGCCGCCGCCGTGGGACAGCGAGGTCAGGCGCGGCTCGGTCGGCGAAGCAGGGGCGTTCATGATCGTCTCGGGCCTTTCGCTGCGCTTGCGTCTTATCTGGGCGCGGCAGCCATTTGATCAAGCTGGGCGCGGAAGCCCGCCTCGTCTTCCAGGCAGCGCAGATCGAGCAGCAGGCGATCCTCGGCGATGCGCCCGATCACCGGGATCGGCAGGCCCCTCAGCGTGTCCGACAACGCCTTGAGCGCCAGCCCTGGCTTGGCGCCCACGGGACTGAGCGCCAGGGCCGCGCTGGGGATCACGTCGGCAGGCAGCGAGCCGCTGCCGACCTGGCTCGACACCGGCGCGACCTCGACCCGCCAGGCCGGACCGAGGGCGGCGGCGACGGCGGCCCGCAGACCGGCGGCCTGGGCCTCGATCTGCGCCAGGGGCCGGGTCAAGAGCCGCAGCGTCGGCAGGTCGCCGACCAGTCGGTCGGGCGTACGGTAGGCCAGAAGCGTCGCCTCCAGCGCCGCCAGGGTCATCTTCGACACCCGCAGCGCTCGCTTGAGCGGATGGCGCTTGATCGCGTCGATCAGCGGCTTTCGGCCGACGATCAGCCCAGCCTGCGGGCCGCCCAGCAGCTTGTCGCCGCTGAATGTGACCACGTCCGCGCCCGCTGCGATCGCCTCGCTGACCATGGGCTCCTTGGGCAGGCCATAGGCCGCGAGGTCAATCAGACTGCCGGCGCCCAGATCGACCACAAACGGCAGGTCGTGGGCGTGGGCGATGGCCGCGATGTCGGCCTCGGCGACCTCGGCGACGAAGCCGGTGATCTTGTAGTTGCTGGCGTGCACCTTCATCAGCGCCGCTGTGTCCGGACCGATGGCCCCGGCGTAATCCTTGCGGTGGGTTCGGTTGGTCGTGCCCACCTCCACAAGGCGCACGCCCGCGCTGCGCATCACGTCTGGGATGCGGAAGGCGCCGCCGATCTCGATCAACTCGCCGCGCGACAGCACCACCTCGCGGCCCTGCGCCAGGGCCGCCAGCACCAGCAGCACGGCGGCGGCGTTGTTGTTGACCACGGTCGCCGCTTCGGCGCCGGTCAATTCGGTCAGCACGTCCTCGATCAGCGCGTCGCGTTCGCCCCGCCCGCCGCTGTCCAGGTCGAATTCCAGGTTGCAGGCCTGGCGCATGGCCATGGCCGCATGCTCCACGGCGGCCTCGGACAGAAGGGCGCGGCCAAGGTTGGTGTGCAACACCGTTCCGGTCAGGTTGAACATGCGGCGCAGAGCGGGCGTGGACCGGGCCTGCAGCCGTTCGGCGACCTCCACCTCGATCTGCCCATCGCCCGGCGGCTCATGCCCGCCCCCGCCCGTGCGCGCGCGATGACCGTCGATCACCGCCCGGATCGCCTCGACCAGCGCGGTGCGCCCGTAGGCTCGCGCCAGCGCCTGCGCCGAAGCCGACCGCGCCACGCGATCGACCGACGGGAAGCGGCTTGCTTGTTTGCTGGATGAGGCCATCAGATCAACGGATTAGGACATTGACCTGTTTTGCACGCAGCGCGCGTCCGGGCCATGGGCATCACATAATTCGAGAGCAGAGTCACCAACCCGCATAGGTAGGATCGGGTTTAGGCGCGAAGACAAGTCTCGCTAGGTATCAGCTCGGAACCCACGTCTCGCATGCTCGTCGCCACTGCCGGCCATATCGATCACGGCAAGACCTCGCTGATCCGCGCCCTGACCGGCGTGGAGACCGATCGCCTGCCCGAGGAACGCGCCCGCGGCATCTCGATAGACCTGGGCTTCGCCTACTGGCGGCCCGACGACGGCAAGACGATCGGCTTCATCGACGTGCCCGGTCATGAGCGGTTCGTGCGCAACATGCTGGCCGGGGTGGGCGGAATCGACTTCGCCCTGCTGATCGTCGCCGCCGACGACGGGGTCATGCCGCAAAGCGTCGAGCACGTGCAGATTCTCGATCTGCTCGGCGTGGGGCGCGGCGCCGTGGCGATCACCAAGTGCGACCGCAGTTCGCCTGAGCGCATCATGGAGGTGCGTGGCCAGGTCGAGGCCCTGCTGGGGCCCACCGCCTTGGCCGGGGCGCCGATGTTCGACGTCTCGTCGGCGACCGGCGCGGGCGTGGCCGACCTGGCCGAAGCTTTGCGCGCCGCCCGCCGCGCCCAGACGCCGCGTCACGCCGAAGGCCGCAACTTCCGCCTGGCCATCGACCGCGCCTTCTCCGTGACCGGCGTCGGCACCGTGGCGGCGGGCACGGTCCTCGACGGGGCGGTGGAGACCGGCGCACGATTGGTCTTGTCGCCGCGCGGGCTGGAGGCGCGGGTGCGCGGCCTGCAGAGCGGAGGCAAGGCGGTCAACCGGGTTCAGGCGGGCGAGCGCTGCGCGCTCAATCTGGCGGGCGTGGACCTGTCTCAGGTCGGGCGCGGCGACTGGCTGGTCGCCCCGGCCATGCACGCGCCGACCTCGCGCCTGGAGGTGCGGCTCAAGGTGCTGCGCGACCGGGACCAAGCGCTCAAGCACCACACGCCGCTGCACCTGCATATCGGCACGGCCGATATCGGCGCGCGCGTGCTCATCGCGGCCCAGGCGTCCATCGCCCCGGGCGGCGAGGCGGTGGTGCAGCTGCAGCTCGATCATCCCACATCGGCAGCCACCGGCGACCGCTTCGTGGTGCGCGATCAGTCGGGGCGCCACTCGATCGGCGGCGGGGTGGTGATCGACCCCTTCGTCACTGGCAAGCGGCGCCCCGCCGCCGCGCGTGCGCCGATCTCGGCGGCCTTGCAGCAGCAGGGCGCAGCGCATGCGCTGGCCGCCCTATTGGCCATCCCCGGCCACGAGGTCGACACCCGTCATTTCGAGCGTTGCTTCAATCTGGAGCCCGCCACGGCCCACGAGCTCTACCGCCAGGCCGACGCGGTCCTGCTCGGCAACCAGGGCGCCCTGGCGTTGCCCGCGCCGCGCGTCGCGGCGGTCCAGAGCGAGGTGCTGACGATCCTCAAGGCCTACCACGCGGCCCATCCCGACGAGCCGGGTCTGACCCAGCGCGACCTGCGGGCCAAGCTGGCGGAGCCGGTGTCCGAACGGGCCTTCCTGGCCATCCAGAAGGACATGAACGAAAAGCGCCTGACCGAGTCGACCGGGGTGATCGTGCGCGCGGCGGGCCACGCCGGGGGCGCCAGTCCTGGGGACGACGCCCTGTGGCGCAAGGTGCGCCCGTGGCTGGAGGACCGGGGCCTGGCGCCTTTCACCCAGCGCGACCTCACCGCCGAACTGCGCGTCAACGACGTGATCGTGCGCGCCATGCTCAACCGCCGTCGGCGCAGCGGCGAAATCTGGCGCATCACCGAGGAGCGGTTCCTGCTGCGCGAGCAGGTCGCCGACCTGGCGGCCAGCGCGGCCCAACTGGCGCGCAAGGTCGGCGGCGACGGATTCTCGGCGGCCCAGTACCGCGACGCCATCGGCATCGGCCGCAACCTGACGATCCAGATCCTGGAGTTCCTCGACGCCCTGGGCGTGACGCAACGCAGCGGCGACCTGCGCAGGATGCGTCCGGGCTACGAGCGCGTGGTGGGCGGCGCCGACGCCGAGGCGGACGAAACCGCCTCGACCTGACCCGTCCTCAGTAGACCACTTCCGCTTGGACGAGCTTGTCGATCTCGTCCTGGCTCAGGCCGAGCAGCTCGCGCAGGACGTAGTCGTTGTCCTGGCCCAGCTGAGGCGCGGTGCCACGGATGGCGGTCGGCGTCTCGGACAGGCGATAGGGGGCGGTGATGGTCTTGCGCCGCCCGAGGACCGGATGGTCCACCGCCTGCACCTGACCGCGCGCCACGACGTGCGGATCGGAAAACAGGTCGCTGGCCTTGAAGCTGGGGGTCGCCGCGACGCCCTCGGCCTGAAGCCGATGCATGGCCTCGACATAGCCCTTTTCAGCCGTCCATTCGCCGATCAGGGCGTCGAGGCGGGCCTCGTTCGCTTTGCGTCCTTCGGCCGTGGCGAAGGCCGGCTCATCCGCCCAGGCCGGATCGCCCATGGCGCGGACGAGGCCCGCCCATTCGGCGTCATTGCCCACCGCGATCGACACCCACTCGTCGGCGCCGGCGCAGCGATAAACGTTGTGCGGCGCCATCACAGCGTCGGTGTTGCCGTGCCGCTTGGGCGAGCGCCGGTTCAGCGCATAGTCCATCATCTGGTCGCCGATCATCGAATTGATCACCTCGCACGAGGATGAGTCGATGAATTGCCCCTTGCCCGTTTCCTGCCGGAACTTCAGGGCCACGAGCGCGGCGAACACCGCCGCCGTTCCGGCGCGCGCATCGCCGCCGGAATTGGTCATGGTGTTGGGCTTCTTCTCCGCATAGCCGGTCAGGTGCGAGGTGCCGCCGACACTGGTGAAGCAGGGGTTGTAGGCGGCGTAGCGCCGCAGCGGACCCGTCGCGCCGAACCCGGACAGCGACAGCATGATGAGGTCGGGCTTGACCTTGACGAGCTCGGGATAGTCCAGGCCCAGCTTGGTCATCACGCCCGGCCGCATGTTTTCCAGCACGATGTCGGCAGTGGCGACGAGCTTCTTGGCGAGCGCCTTTCCCTCTTCGGTGGTGAGGTTCAGCGACACGCTCTTCTTGCCCAGGTTGATCTCGAAGAAGTTGGAATTCCCTTCCAACGACCCCACAGCGCCCTTGCCATGCTGGGCGCGCTGCTCGTCGGGACGGGCGCGGGTTTCGATCTTGATCACCTCGGCGCCGAGGGAGGCCAGCTGCATCGTGCACCAGGGCCCGGCCATCACATGCCCGAAGTCTACGACGCGGATTCCTTGCAGCGCGGACTTCATCTCAATTCCCTTTTTCCGCAAGTTCGGCGAGCACCTCTTGAGTGTGTTGGCCGAGCAGCGGCGCGGGTCGCTTGGGCTCCAGGTCCACGTTCGAAGGCCGCGTGGGCTGGGCGATGTATTCGAGCGGGCCCGCGACAGGATGGTCGATGGTCACGAAGTGCCCGCGCCCGCGAAACTGCTCCAGAGCGAACACGCCCTCGGCGGTCAGAATGGGCGCGGCCGCCGAACCTTCGCGCTGGATGCGGTGGAACAGCTCGTCCTGGCTGATCGTCTTGGCCCAATCGTTGAGCCGCACGCGCAGTTCGGCATAGTTGTCCGCGCGCCCCTTCTGGGTGTCGAACGGCGGCTGGGCGCCCCATTCGGGCTTGCCCATGGCGCGCCATAGGCCCTCCCACTGCTGTTGCGAAGACAAAATGACCACGGCAAACTCGCCGCCGGCGCACTCCACCAGACTTTCCAGAAGCCGGCCCTTGCCAGTGCGGTTGGGATCGACGCCGTCGTCGATGAAGCGCCGCAGTTGGGACCGTTCGAGGGTCATCATCGCGTGCTGGATGGAGACGTCCACATGCTGGCCTGTACCGCCCGCGTCGCGCCAGAACAGGGCCGCCAGAGTCGCCGTGGCGCCCGCCATGCCGCCGTCGAACAGGCCCAGATAGCCCGGCCCCTGGCAGGGCGGGACATCGAGATTGATCGCCCACATCGGCAGCAGGTAGCCCTGTCCGCTCGCGTGGTACAGGTTGAGATGATAGGCCTTGTAGCTGCTGTACGGCCCGATCTGACCGAACGGCGTGATCGACGTGACGACTAGATTGGGGTTGATCGCGCGCAGGTCCTCGTAGCCCAGTCCGAGCTTCGCCAGCTCGCCGGGCATCTTGTCCTCGATCAGCACATCGGCGGTGCGCACCAATTGGAGGAAGGCCGCGCGGCCCTCATCCGTTTCGATGTCCAGCTCCACCGACCGCTTGTTAGTGTTGAGATAGAGGAACGTCCCCGAGGCTTCGGGATTGGGCGTATCGTCCTTGAATGGGCCGATGTACCTCGCGTCGTCACCGCGGCCGGGCCGCTCGATCTTGATCACATCGGCGCCAAAATCAGCCAGGAGCTTGCCGCAATAGGGTCCGGCAACGAAGTCGGCGAGTTCGATGACCCGGGCTTTCAAAGCGTCCATGCAAAGCCCTCGCTCGCGCGAGCTACGGCTAGAGACGCCGCGAACCGCATCGTCTTGGCGAAAACACCCATGCCCATCATTGCCCCTTGGCCTTGCGGGCGCGTTCGCGCTCTTCGAAGAACTCGCGGATGGAGTTCTGGTGATCGGCCGACGAGTAGCAAAACGCCTGGCCTTCGCTGGCCAGGACGTTGACCTGCTCGAAGCTGAGCTCGAAGGTCCGATTGAGGATCGACTTGGCCATGGCCTGGGCCGTAGCTGGGTGCTCGGCGAAGCCCTTAAGGAAATCAATCGCCTTGGCGACGAGCTCGCCGGCAGGCAAGAGCTTGTCGGCGACGCCAAGGGCCAGCGCTTCTTCGGCCGAAATCGTCCGGCCTGAGAAAAAAAGTTCCTTGGCCTTGGCCACGCCCACGCGGCGCGGCAGGTGAAAGAAGCCGCCGCCGTCGGACACCAGGCCGCGCCTCACGAAATTGACCGCGACTTCGCTGTCGTCGGCAAGCCATACGAAATCGCACGTCAGGGCGACATCCAAGCCCAAGCCGAAGGCAGGGCCATTGACCGCCGCCAGCGTGGGAACGCCAAGGTTGTAGAGCTTGGTCAGCGATTCATGGAACTCACGCTGGCGCCACCACCCCAGTTCGCCCGCGCGGGCGCCCTGTTCAAGCCGCTCTTGCATGCCGCGGATATCGCCGCCAGAGCAGAACGCCGCGCCCGCGCCGGTAAGGACCAGGCCTCGGATCGCGCGGTCGCCGCCGATGTGGTCTATGGCCGCCTTCAGGTCGAGGCGCATCACATCGTCGATCGCGTTGCGAACCTTGGGCCGGTTGAGGGTGAGCACGGCGATGCCGTCGCGCACCGTCAGGACGAGGGTTTCAAATGTCGGGGCGTCGGTCATGCTCAATCGGCTTTCGACACGAGTTTGACCAAGACGGTCGCTTGAGTATGGACGTCGCCATCCTGGTTCTCGGCGTAGACGAATAGCTCCACCAGTCGGCGGCCCTGATCGTCGATGAACTTGCGCTTGACGCTGCCCTTCACCCAGGTGGAGTCGCCGAAGAAGTTGAACCGGCGGTCCTGGCTGTCCATCGACACCACGAAACCCGAGTCGCCCATCCAGTCGGTGACGATCTGAACCAGCATCATCTCATTGTGGATGCCGCCGGCGTTGGCCAGGGGCGAGCCGAACATCTGCGCGGCGCGATCCGAATAGTGCCAGTCGCGCCGGAAGCGGTGCTCGCCCGTTTCCGGGTCGATCGGATGGGTCTTCAGGTGGTTGCGCATCGCCGCCCACTTGATGGCGAAGGCGTAGACGTAGCAACTGACCACGGTGCGGGCAGAACTGTCGCACACGTCGTAGATGCCTTTGGCCAGGGGCGCCAGTTCCTCACCCTCGACCACATCCTCCCAGTACAGGATCTGGGCGCCACGGCGCTTCACGCCGGCCAGCTGAGCGTCGAAATCGTCGTGGATTTCCTTGAGCTGGGCCTCGGAATATCTCGTGTAGGTCTTGCCGGCGTACTTGGCCCCGACCTTGCTCTCCTTGCCGCCGCCTTCCTTGGGCTTGCGCTTGGAAGGCGGAGTGGCGAGGTAGATGTTGCGGCCCGAGGCCACCGCTATGGTCTCGTCGCGCTGGTTGACGAAGTAGCGCGGCACGCTCTCGATGAACATGCGGTAGGGCTTGCCCTGGACCTTCTTCTCTTCGAAACCGCCGTACTTGTCGTAGCAGTGGAATTCGTCGCCGGGACGGAAGGGGGCGAAGTAGTCGTGCTTGTTGCCGGCCGCCAGTCGCGCCACGCCAGGCAGGCGCAGACGCCCGCCAAAGGACGAACCGAACGAGATGCACGATTCATAAAGCGGCGGCGCGATGATGCCGCCCCAGCGCGTATTCTGCGCATAGGTGCGGTTGCGCCAGATCGGGTTGGGATCGCCGATCGCGTCGGCGAAGTGGCGGATCAGGTCCTCCGTGACGAGCGGATTGAGCATGCCGCGCTCGTATTCATTGTCCATGATGTCATGGATCGGCACCGGCAGCTTAACTTCGCCGCGCCCTTCATTGAACTGGGCGATCACCGTATCGAGCTTGGCGTTCCAATCTTCGTCGGACAGGTGGTCCCAATCGGCTCCTGACGCTTGATCGGACGATGGCTCGGACATGTGATACGCCTCCCTGGGCCTGACGCTTGGCCGCGTCGATTGCTATTTTTTAGCGGTGGCGAGGTCAACAAGATTGTTGACCAAAATTGTACCGCAAATGCTACCAGAGCGCTTCGCTGAGCGTCAAGAACTAGCCCCACACCCCCTGAGATCAAGATGATGTCGAAAAGCCACGCGGCGAGCGGCTCCGCCGTCCTCTATGTCGGCACGCACCGGCGGGCGCACCGGGCCGATCCGGACGATATCGCCTTCGGAGTCTACCGGCTGGGGCTGGACGAAGACAGCGGGACGTTCCGCGCGCTCGACATGGTCGAAACGCCCCAGCCCGGCTGGATCGCGGCGCACCCCGGCGGCCAATTCCTGTACGTCGTCAACGAGGTGCGCGATTTCGAGGGCTCGGAAGGCGGCGGCGTCAGCGCGTTCCGCATCGACCCGGACACCGGCGCGCTCAGCCCGCTCGGCAGCCAGCGCACCCCGCCCCTGCCCTGTCATTGCGAGGTCGACTCCAGCGGCCGCTGGCTGCTGGCGGCCACCTTCGGCGGCGGCACGGTGCACCTGTTTCCGCTGGGGCCGGACGGCCGGATCGGGCCGCAGGCCGAAGTGCATCGGCACACCGGATCAAGCGTCCATCCACGCCGTCAAACCCAGCCCCATGCGCACGCGGTCAGCTTCGATCCCGCGGGTCGGTTCGTGCTCGTCCCCGACCTGGGAACCGATCAGCTCAGGGTCTACGCCTTTGACGCCGATCGAGGGTCCCTGACGCCGCGGCCGGAGCGAACAGCGCGCTTGGCGCCCGGTTCCGGCCCCAGGCACGTGGCGTTCGATGCGCACGCACGGTTCGTCTATCTGATGAACGAGATGAACGCGACCATCACCACCTTTGCTTACAACCCGGCTGACGGGGCGTTGGAGCAAAGGCAATCCGTCGATCTGCTGCCTGAAGGGTTCGCCGGCCTGCGTTCTGGGGCCGAATTAAGGGTGCATCCGAACGGCAGGTTCCTCTACGCCACCACCCGTAGCCATGGGTCGAGCGGCGAGCCGCCGGTGCGGGGGCTGGACAGCCTGGTGTGGTTCGCGATCGACCCGGAGAGCGGCCTTCTGGCCCTACGCGGCCGGACGGCCTCGGGCGGCGAGCTGCCGCGCAGCTTTACGTTCGACGCCCCGGGCGAGCGGCTGTTCATCGGCCACCAGGCGAGCGCCTCGATCGTGACCTTCAACATCGACTTGCAAACCGGTACGCCCATTCCCTCTGGCGAGAGAGCCGCCGCGCCCGTGCCCGTCTGCCTGGTGTTCAGCTCACGCAATTGACGGCGCCCCCGATCGGCGAACAACGTACTGTCCGTGCCGCGTGCAGCGATTCGCCCTTGCCTCGCCCAGTGATTACCCTTGCTATGTAATCCACGGCGTTTGGCCAGCAGAACCGCCCGCGAACGGAACGATGGGCTGATGGAGGAACTTATTGACGACCCAACCTAAGGCCCTGTCGCAAGCCGCCGTCGTCGATGCCATCCGCGGTGGAATCCTGGCGAATGATCTGGTGCCAGGTCAGCGGCTCGTCGAGGCCGAACTGTGCAAATTGCTCGGCGCCAGCCGGGGCACAGTCCGTTCGGCGCTGATGGATCTGGTCCACGAGGGCTTGGTCGAGCGTATCGCCAACCGTGGCGCGCGCGTCCGGGTTGTGGGGCTCGAAGAAGCCCTGCAGATCGCCGAAGTGCGCAAGGTCGTCGAGAGCCTGTGCGTGGCGCGCGCCGCTGAGCGCATAACCCCGGTGGACATCGAGCGCCTGCGCGCGCTGGCCAAGAAGCTAAAGGACCGGGCGGACCACGGCGACATCAGCGGCTTCGCCGAAACGACCCATCAGATATTCGCCTGCTACGTGCGCGTCGCCGACCAGCCCGTCGCAGAGGAGGTTCTCGAACGCCTGCGGGCACGCAACACCCGCCACCGATTCCGGCTCACCTACCGCGCCGGCCGGGCGAAGGTGGCCGCGCCCTACTGGCTGGACCTGGTCGACGCGATCTGCCGGCACGATCCGGAGGGCGCGCGCAGGGCGATCGAGCGGCATGCCGAGAACGTCCAGGAGGCCATGAAGGCCCTCGCCCAGGAGCGCACGCCCTTCGCGGCGATCTATCCCCAGGCGGACGCGTCGGACGACGCCGAATAGGCCGCTCCCGCCTGCGCGGGCGACCCAGGCTCCGGCGCAAATTCGGAGCCGCGCCGGCCCTTCAGGCCTGCTGAGCCGCAAGCGCGTCCCGTTTCTGGCGCGCTTTGTACTGCACGAAGAACATGTGCATCAGGATGAAGTTCAGGACCAGCACGCCCACCGCGGTATAGAGTCCGAGCGAGGTGCTGCCGGTCTTGTCGAGCGCCCACCCGAAATAGATCGGGCCGAAGAAGCTCAGGATCAGCATCCCCGAATTGATCAGGGCGGTCGACTTGGCGATCGTCGCGCGGCCCACCACCATGTTCGCCGTCGGCCAGAAGTTGACGAAGAAGCCCGCCGTTCCGGCCTGGATCAGACACACCGCCAGCATAGCGAGGACGGGCGACTTGGCGATGGGATAGAGCAGGATGCCCACCGCCGACACCACCAGCGGGATCAGGAGGTGATAGTGCCGCTCGGTCTTGTCGGCGTGGCGTCCCCACAGCTGGGCGACGACGGCGTAGACGATGTAGGGGCCCATCACCAGGAAGCCGACGGTCTGCAAGCTAGCCCCCGCCGAGGCGCGCTTCATCAGGGTGGGAATGAAGAAGGTGAAGGTCGAGGAGATCCAGCCCGAGCAAGCGAACGCCAGGATCAGACCGAACACGTTGCGGTTCTTGAACGTCTCCCATAGGCCGCCGCGCTCCAGCGAGCCGTGGGACCGCTTCTCGCTTTCGTATTCCGCCAGATAGGCTTTCATGAACGCCTTTTCCTCGGGCTTCAGCCAGGACGCGGCCTCGGGACCGTCGTAGAGGATGGTCAGGGCGACCAAGGCCCAGACGGCGGTGAGCGCCCCGTCGATCACGAACAGACCGCGCCAGCCAGACAGCCCGAAGAAGTGCTGGCCCAGCACCCACCCCGAGAACGGGGCGCCGAAGATGTTGGAGCAGGCCGAGGCCGTGACCAGCGTGGCCATGCCCGCCCCCTGATGGCGTCCGCGCAGCCAGCAGCTCATAAGGATATAGAGCCCCGGCAGGTAGCCGGCCTCAAAGAAGCCGACGAAGAAGCGCAGGATGGCCAGTTGGGTCCCGTTGGTGACGAAGCCCTCGCCGACGACCACCAGCCCCCAGCCCACCATGATCCCGGTCAGCCAGCGCCGGGGGCCGAACTTGTCGAAGGCTTGGCCGGCCGGAAGCTGCATGAGGAAGGCGCTGAGGGAGAAAATCCCCGAAGCGAACCCGAAGGTCTGGGCAGTGAGGCCAAGCTCCTTGCCCATGGTCAGATTGGCGAAGCCTATATTGCTACGGTCAAACTGGTAGAATATCTGCCCAATAAAGAAATAGGTGAACAGATAGGCCTTGACCTTGCCCAAGACCCGCCGCTCTTCAACGGCCACAGGGGATGTGGCTGACATCTAGAACGTTCCTTCATCATTTTTACTTGGCACGCTTGACCTCCGTGAGGCGGGCGTCCCAATCGTCGGGCAAGGCGATCTCACGGCTCACCGGGAAGCCGATATAGCCGTTTTCCGCGCAGATCATGACGTGGTCGCGATCTGGATCCCCGCTGATGGCGATCATGAAGTCATCCGGCTCGGACACCATCTGGATGTACCGATTCAGGTCCATCGACGTCCCCAGCTGTTCGGGCCAGTTGCCTTCGCTGATGCCCTTGTAGAAGCGGTTGACGATCATCCCGCTGAGCCGGGCGACCCATAGCCGGGTGTTCTCGTAGAAGTGCCTCTTGACCATGGCCTTGGTGTAGCCCGCGGCGACCAGCACCGAGACGACCGCTGGGGTCAGTACAACCGTGGGCCTCGTCTTCATTCCCCGGAAGAAGAACTGAATGAAGAGGTGGTTGTCCGACATGCGGGCTTCGATGTTCTTGAGGATCTCCTCGGCCGTCGTGGCCCCCACCTCGATGGCCTGGGTGGCCTCGGTGCAGGAGGTGATGGTGACGAGGTTGGTCCCGGCCTTGAAGCCCTGATCGACGCTGAGCGGCTCCCACCCAAACTTGGCGCAAGCCTCTTCGTTTTCCGCCAGCACGATGCGGAAGTTGCCCCCGAAGCAGCCCTTGTCGGTCTTGTGCGGCAGGAAGCCGGCCACGTTGCGCAGGTACATGCGGAAGAAGCGCGCGACGCTGGTGTTGGCCTGGAATCCGGGCCGCAAGGCGCCCTGCAGGCAGTTGAAGTTCAGCTGCTTGACGATCGGCCCGTTGAGGATGATCAGCGTTTCGGTGCCGGGCGTGTGGCCCAGGTGCTCGGTGCCGAAGATCGGATCGACCATCGCTTCGACGATGGCGACCAGAACCGGCATGTATTCCGGCCTGCACCCCGACATGACGCCGTTGACCGCCACGCTCCAGATGGTCGCCGCCCGTGTATCGGGCAGCAGGTTGCCGATCACCTCCTCGGGCTTGCGCGGCGTGAACTTGAGGAACGCCTCGACCTTCTCGATCGTGGGCGGCACGACGGGCAGGCCCTCGCTCCACTCGTGCTCGAGGAAGTGCTCCTGCACGTCTTCGAAGGTCCCCTCGAACACGATGTCCCGCATATCCGGCTCGGTAGACCTTTGGACCTCCGGCGGCTGGACGGTCAGGCCGGTGATCACCTGGTCGAGCATCGCTCCACGGCAGGTCTCTTCCAGCTTCTCGTCGGTGACGAAGTTCACGTGTCCAGGGTGGATCACGTGCGGCAGGTTCGGCATCTCCAAACCCTTGGCCGTGAACTTGCCCTGCATGACGAACCCGCTGCACAGAACGGTGACCGTCGGAATTCCAAGCTTTTCAACCAGCACACTTGCGCGCGTCACGGCGGCAGTGCAGCTGCCTCAGCAGCCTACCCCGCAGATGACGGCGTCTACGCCATACTCCTTCAGCTTGGCGGGCAGTTCGGCCAGCACTTGGTGTTCGTTGGCGCCGTGGATTTCGCCGAATTCGCGCCAGCTGATGAACTTGATGCCGGGATAGCGCTTGGTCAGCTCCTCTTCCCAGACGTCGTACATCTTGTCGCCTTTGAACACCCAGTCCCACAACTGGGCGACGACCTTGCCTTCCAGGCTGTCCAGGCGCTTGGCCAGGCGCGCGCCCGTGGTGACCTGCCGGCCCCGGGGCCAGACGACCTTGTATGCCTCACTCATGACGACCTCTCCTAATTACCCAAGTCCTGCGCGTCCGATCCCGACCGTCGCAGACGCTGTTCATAGGGCGCCGTTGCCCGAAGATCGCAGGCCCGGACCCAGATTGAGGCGATAGGGTCAACGCACGGCCAACCAATACCTCCCAGGGCTCAATCCGCGATGACAGACGCCGTGCGGCGGGGCCGGGAGTGTCAACGAGTTTGTAGACAATTCCTTCCCCCATTCAAGGCTTCTCCCTTATCGTCGTCGGCCTGCCGCACCTCGCCTTAGGGATGCCCGGGAACCACGGCTGAGCCGGTGAACCCGGCGAGATCGCCGTAATAGTATTTGGCGCCGAACTGGCCCTGCACAACCAACGGTTTGCCGGGGGACGCAACCGCGCCGCCGAGGTCGGCGATCACCACGCCGTCATGCACCTCGACCTTGCGGGCCACGACGCCGCCGACCTTGACCGACCCGGGCTTGATGTCCTGCAGGTAACGCCGGTCCAGCCCCCGCGGGAATCCGATGCGCACCGCGCGCCGGTCTGCGGTCAGGCTGACCGTGGCCGGCACGGGCGCATTGACCGGCATGGCGATGTAGGACGGGTGGGCCGCGTCGCGATAGAAGGTGACCACCGGCGGGGGGGTCAGCACCGGCGTTGGGCGTGCGGACCCGTGACGGGGAATCTCCTGGCACACGATCAGCAGGCGAATGCTGTGGCCCGCTTTGAACACATAGGAGATCGGCGCCATGTCGAACACCAGTTCGGTCGGCTGATTCGGCGTCAGCGGTTTGGAGTCCGCCTCGAAGGCGCGATGGTACGGAAGGCCCAAGTTGTCATATGGCGCGGGATTGAGGGCGCGCACCGAGGCGCGCAGTTTGCCGTCTTCGGTGCCGGGCAGCGGCGTCACCTTGCCGTCCGGGCCCACGTCGGCCAGGAAGGCGAGGAAATCGCCATCAGTGGCGGTGGTTGACACCCACAGGTGTACGATCGGATGGCCGGTCTCGGCGCTGTCGGCCTTCAGCGGGACGGTGGTGTAAGTCATCCCCTTCTCGTTCCGGTCGGTCGCGCCGACCGTGTAGTCGACCGTGTAGAGGTCCTTGGCGTCGGGGGCCGTAGGCGCCTTGGCGCTCAGGCCGCCCTTGTTGACCCCGGCGGTAGGCGCGGTCGGCGCCCCCGCGGCGAGGTAATACTTCACCGTCTTCTGTGTGGGCAGCGGCCACTGCCAGGCGAACTTCCAGCCGTCGTTCGCCGGGTCGTTGTAGGTGTAGTAATAGACCGGCGGCTCATCCAGCACGCCGTTCTTGATCCCCTTCAGCCAGTAGTCGTACCAGCGCACCTGCTCGGCGGTGATGTCGAAATCGTTGCTGGGGTTGGGCTTGGCGTCGGTGGACCAGTTGCAGTGGTTGCCGGGAGCGACCACCAGCCTGATCGGGTTCTTGACGTTGTGAAGCTTGACCATGACGCCGAGCTTGACCCGCATGTCCTCGCCGAAGTTGGTCGTCTCGTAGATCGGGATGCCCGATTTGTTGATGTCGGCGAAATGCTCGAAGGTGTTGACCTCGAGGTTGTAGCGGAAGTCGCCATAGCCGGCTGCCTTCAACCCCGGCGAGACGCTGTCGCGGAACGGGATGTAGCCGGTCGCCAGATTGCCCTTGTGGTCCTCCTTGGCCGCGGCCAGCAGGGACCCGTCCTTGTCGGCATCCACCGCAACCGCCTTGGCGTCCTGGGCGGGGATCACCCCGGCAGGCCCCGGAGGCGGCGGCGGCGGGTCGATGCGCGGAGTCAGGCCGTTCCAATCGTAGTATTCGCTGGGGGCGTCCTGCGGAAAAATGGCCTTCAGGTGCGGCGGGGCGGTCGAGGCCGCCTGCCACTGACTCATGCCTACGGCCGAGCAGCCCATCATGCCGATGTCGCCGGTGGACCAGGGCTGGGCGGCCAGCCACTCGGTCACGTCATAGGCGTCCCATTTGGACCAGGGCATCCATTCGTTGCGGTTGCCGGCGCTGGCCGCCTCCGCGTCGGCGATGGCCTTGCCGAAGGAGGCGTAGTTGCCGCGCATGTCGGCCATGGCCACGACGTAGCCGTACTTGACCAACTCCATCGCCTGGGCGGCGCTGCTGGGCGAACGCCGATTGTAAGGGGTGTTCTGCCACACCACCGGCAGCTTCTGATCGACCACCGCGCCGTGCAGCGTGGGGCGGTAGACGTCCACGGCGATCCGGGTCCCGTCGCGCATGGTCACATACTGCGAAGTCAGGCTGTAGCCGTCGTACAGGACCGGCGAATAGCCGCTGTAATGGCCAGGGCTCGATACCTTGTCCGCGGCGATGGCCAAGCCGCCCAGCGCCTGACCCGCGGCCATCGCCGTGACAATCGCGCCGCGGACGCCCCTTACACTGGCCATGTCAAGCCTTCCCTACAGATACCCACGCGTCCGCGAGCCGGATCAAACGAAATGCCCCTCCTCTTGCGAGGAGGGGCCTATGCCGTCAGTGGCGGAAGCGCACGCCAATCATGAAGTCACGGCCGACCGGGTCGTATTCGTCACGACCGCCGGTGAAGTTGTAAGTGGGGAACGTGTTGAACAGATTCGCGATGTTAAAGTAAAACTCGGAACTGCCGAAGCTGTTGGGCACGGTATAGGCGAAGTTTATGTTTGTGTACGAGATCGGCGGCTGGGTGGATTTTACGAAGTACACCTCCGGCGTGGTCTGCGAATA
>Ga0335069_10000909_pt1 | contig 47529 bp, 26 predicted proteins | sample Lox_Sample_11_FD_206714 | JGI IMG/M metagenome (GOLD analysis project Ga0335069, IMG submission 206714) | Soil microbial communities from Loxahatchee National Wildlife Refuge, Florida, United States - Lox_Sample_1.1 | ecosystem: Environmental > Terrestrial > Soil > Wetlands | place: USA... | reverse complement strand
CGTCCTGAACGTCGCAATTGCCATCCGAATCACATCCGGGTGCACTTTTCAAAGCCGGAACGTTCTGGGTGGTGTCGCCAATTCGGACTTGGTTGATGTTGCGATTCTGGGCCAAATGGCGTCCCTGTGTACCAACGTAGCTCACACTCAGGAGATTGTTGCCGCGGAACTCATGCTGCACGCCCAGACTGTATTGCTGTACCTCGGGCCACTTCTCCGTCTGGGGGACGGTATTCATGCTGGTGGGCGAGATTTGGCCCGATTGAATACCATCATAGCCAGCAATGTTGAAAGCATAGGGTGAAGCGACTGTAGGGGGATTTCCGAAGAACCCCGCTGCCATTTCGTTGCCGTTCGACACGTCATAACCAATTCCGTAGCCGCCTCTGACTACGGTCTTCGCTGTACCCGTTGGGTCCCACGCAAAGCCAAACCGCGGTGCGATGCTTCCGCGATAGGGCTTCACGCAGCCCGTGGGAATTCCTCCCGTGCCGCACTGCGAGAGTCCATTTCCGTAATTCAAGAAGGTCGACCCCGTTCCGGAAATGAAATACCCATCAGCGTCCAACTGCGCTTCGTTAGCTGCGTTGTAAGCGTTTGGCAAAAAGATCGAGTCGTTGGTGGGAACCCGAACATCGTGATAGATGGTGGGCAGAACATAACGGACTCCCAGGTTCAAGGTCAACTTGGAGGAGACCCTCCAGTCATCTTGGATGTAGGGCTCGACGTCCCATTCACGCCAGTGACCTAAACCGTAACCGCCATACGTCGATCCGTTGATAACACGGCCAAATTCTCCGTAGGATGCGATCTGGCCAAGGTACATGTCGGCCAGGCTATTCCCTGTGCTGACAGACGACGAACCACTGAAAGTCAGAGTCCCCTGTGCGTAAGGAGAAGCATACGTCGTTTGGTTCAGATGTGAGTCCTGGATATAGGCCCCGATCTTGATAACCTGCCGACCCTTTGTCCAAACCAAGTTCTCTTTCAGAGTGGTAATCGGACCCCAGAAAAAGTACTCGAAGCCTGTCGTTTCCGCAATTGAGAAGGGTAATCCCCCGCTGAGAGAAATACCCGGCAGCAGTGGATTGGAAGCATTACCGGGGAAGAAGGTCTTCGTCACATAGTCGCTTGGCTTATCCACCGAACCCGCAGGCGACGAGGGCCCCGCCCCATTGTGCACAGTGTTGACGTCAGCCGAGAACCCCAGAACAAGTTCGTTCATCAGGTTAGGTCGGAAGGTCTGGGTCAAGTGAGCTACAGCAGACTTTGCAGGGCTCGTCCACTTAGTCGCCACCGTATCGTAGTTGGAACTCGCCCAAAGAGTTGGCACGTACGTTTGATCGTACGCATCCTGCGTATAACGGACGAAGAGCGAGGTCTTGTCCCCGAAATTCTGATCGACCCGGATCATGTCCTGGCGCCAGTTCGTGGGCAAGCTGTGGGCTGCGGTGTAACCATCTACGCCGCTGTTGGGAAGGGGAATAAGGCCCTTAAGCAGGGCGCTGCCATTGGCGGTGATCGGCACTACGTCACCAGAATAGGCCGTGCCGGTGGCAGGGTTAGTAGGAAGTACGCAGCCAGATGCCACGACTTGATTGTAGTTCACTGATTCAGGATTGCACTCGCTGAAGTCGCCAGCGCGCATTCGCGTCGTGGGAACCGACGTACTAATGACCGTTCCTTCCCGGTTCCTGCGCCAATCCTCTGACCAGAAGAAAAAGGTCTTGGTTTTAGCCGCATTGTAATGGCCGGGGATGTAGATCGGCCCGCCCACGGTGAAGCCAAAGTCGTTTCTCTTGAGGGGCGTTTTGGGCGCGTTGCAGGGACCAGCAGCATTACCGTTACAGTCGGCCTGCGCGTCCAAACCGGGCCACTGTTGACGGTTGCCAAACCAGTCATTGGCATCGAGGGTGTCGTTGCGAACAAATTCAAACAAATCGCCATGCAACTTCTGGGTTCCAGCTTTGGTAGCCACTTCGATGGTGGCGCCTGCCGTCTTGCCATACTCTGCGCTGTAGTTCGAAGTGACAATTCGAAACTCCGCCAAGGAATCAATGTTCGGGTAGGTCATATTGGCGGTGCCGCCAGCACCCTGGTCGGCGTTGTTAGTCCCATCGACTTCCCAGTTATTGTAAGTTGAGGGCACGCCGTTGAAGGTTATGCCTGTTCCGGAGATAACCCCCACATTCGACGGTGAGTAACTTCCGGGAGCCGCCCCCGGCACCAGCGTGGCCAGATTCGTGAAGTTGCGCCCGTTGAGGTTAAGCTGGCTCACCTGGGATCCCGTCACGACGTCTGAGATCGTCCCGGTTTCCGTTTCAACCTTCGTGACATTTCCGGTAACAGTAACCTCCTGCGTCGTCTGCCCAACCTTCATGGCCAAATCCACACGCAGCGTCTGTCCAACATCCAGAGTGATCCCAGTCCTGACCAACTTCTGGAAGCCTGTAGCCTCCGCGCTAATCTCATAGGCTCCGATGGGAATCTTCGCCGCCGTATAGGCCCCTGCCGCATCGGACACGAGTTGCCGGACGTAACCTTTATCCGGGTTGGAAACCGCAATCTTGACGCCCGGAACCACAGCTCCGGTCGGATCTGTCACTGTCCCCACTATCGTGGCCGTGTCCTGCGCCCAACCAGTCAAAACCGCCCCGAATAGGCAGGCGACGCCGGTCAGCAGAAATCTCTTCCACATAGCCTTCCTCCTTTAAAATTCTTCCCTCGGGCCCGACGCATTACCGCTCAAACCCACACCGGATATTCAAGGCCATCACCATCGACATCCCGCGCCTCCGGCTCGGCACGAAGGCTGATGGATTGGCAAGTAACGACCGCCAGAGATTCCAATCGAAAGGATGATATGAACTAATAATCCGCTCATTATGAATTTTTCGCTCAGCGTTTTTTAGCATTCACCCCGCGCTGAGTCAAGGGAATTTTGTGGTGCCGTGGGGCCGTCTCGAGTCCGCAGTGGACCCACGTAAAGCCTCATGAAACGCTGACCAGGAGGTCAGTTGCCGGAGGCGAAAGCCCGCTCTTCGATGCAGCGGCCCTTGCGAGCGGCAATCGATTGCCGGGGCCACCACCTTGTTGCGATAGAAACGCTCATGCGCGGTGATCTTTGCATCAGCATTATTGTGGCCCCCGCCAAAGTGCTAGTTCGAACAAGGAAGGTTCAAGGGATCGCACCCGACACAGCAACGCACTTCGGATAGAGGTCTTTCACCGACTCGTACAGAGCCAGATACAGCTCATACGCTTGGTCGTACACTCCGCGGTGGGCAGGATTCGGTTTCACTTCTTCTCCGCCGGCGGCCATCACTTTAACGGCCGTTGAGATGTCGGGATACAAGCCCACGCCGACTGCGGCGAGGATCGCTGCGCCTAGGGCGCCGGCTTCCTGCTGAGCGGGAATGACGACGGGCAGGCCGCACACGTCCGCCTTGATTTCCGCTCCCAGCCGGCTCTTGGCCCCTCCGCCCAGCACGCGGAGTTCACGAGCCGCAACGCCCAACCGCGTCAATCCTTCCAGGTCGCGCCGAACCTGAAAGGCCATGGCCTCCAGCAGCGCGCGGACGAAGTGGGCCCGCTTGTGGGCGAGCGTGATCCCGAAGAAAACGCCGCGGGCGTCGGGATCAAACTCCGGAAACAACGCCCCTTCGAGGTGGGGCAGCATGATCAAACCTTCGCTGCCCGGCGGAACGCTGGCAGCCTCTTGCACGAGTAGGTCGTAGATGCTGGATGCCTCGGTTTCAGCCGGGACAGCCAGTCCCTCTGCAAACCGGTCCTTGAACCACTTGAACGCCAAGCCACCTGTTTGGTTCCACGGCAGCAAGCAATACCGCCCCGGCGCGGCGTGGATGTGGCAGGGGACGGGAGTGGAGCGGTCAGCCACAGGTTCCCGGAGGGTGGTCAGGAGGGCCAGGACTGAGCCCGTGCTGATCGTGACCACGCCGGGCTCGATATTGTCGGCTGCAACCGCAGCGCACGTGTGGTCCAGGCCCCCCGTAACCACTGTGGTTTTAGTGCTGAGGCCTGTCTCGGCCGCGCAAGCCTCCGAGACGTGGCCGATGGCAGTTCCCGAGGGAAACATCTCAGGCAGTTGCTCGGTGCGAATCCCGCCAAAAGACACGAGTTCGTCCGACCACTTCCGGCTGCGGATATCGAGGACCAGCGACGAAGACCACATGCTGGGCTCGCACACGAAACGGCCGCCCAACCTGTATAGAAGGTAATCCTCCGGGAGCAGGAACTTGGCGGTTCGCCGAACCGTGTCGGGCTCGTGCTTGCTCAGCCAACGGAACTTCGTCACCGGCCAGAGAGGAGTGATGTCGGGTTGCCCACCAATCTCCAAGACCCGCTGCGGACCAAATTGCGCGCGGAGTTCTTCCGCCTCGCGTTGCGACCGGTTATCCATCCACACGAGTGCCGGCCGGGCAGGTCTTCCTTCGCCCGTCATAGGAATCACAGTTTCTGTGTGGCTGGACACGGAGACGGCGGCGATACGAGCAGGATCACCGCCCCAGTTAGCGAGCAACCGCCGCACCGATTGGACGACCGGACCCCAGTAATGCTCAGGGTCCACTTCCACCTTGTCACCCTCGGGAATGATCAGGTACTCGTTACTTTCAAGACCCACCATGTGGCCGGTCAGCGTAAACAGTCCCGCCTTAACCGTCGAGATGCCAAGGTCGAGACCCAAGAGCAAGACGTCGTTGGTCATGGATGTCTGTACTCAGTCCGAAGTACAGCGGAGGGATCACCCTAGAAAGGCGATCCCCGTCAACCTACAGAAGTCGCGAAATAGACCCGTGTTGTCACCGTACGAAAGGATGTAATGCTGGCCGAAAACATTTTGGCTGAAGTCCTCCATATCGCTGTCTAAGCGGATATCGAGGCCCGGCAACTGAGGGGCCGGGGGCGCCCAGCCGGCTTCTTCCCACCGCTGAGGCGTGCGGGCGTCGCCGGTAACAACGTGTAGCGTGTACTGATCGCCGCGGCTCGCGAGGCGGCATAAGGTGACTTTCCCGGTTTTAAGGCGAGAAGTATTGAGAATGCCGCCCGCCAATCCGCCAAAACTTGTGGGCGTGACCTTGACCGGGCACTCCACAACTTCCGAAGGCACATAATCAGGAACGCCCATCAAAACACCGTGCGAGAAGAACTCGTAGAATTCGAGGTAAGCCCCGGCTTGACCGGTGAGGGCGCGAGTGATGGTTTGCGTGACAGATCCCAGCACGTCGTTTTCCGGAATGGTGCAGACGCCAAGTTCGTCAGCCAACAGCATGAAGATCATCGCGGGAGGAAATTTCAGCAGCTTCTTCATCCCGTCCACATCAATGAGAGAGACCGCCTGATACTTCCGCTCACGGACTTTTTCCCGAAGCGCCAGGTAGTACTTGACGCCTTTTTCCAGGACTTCAGCTTGGGCGGGCCGCTCGAAGACCCACTTCTGCCGAATGGCCGCAAGCACTTCCGCAACGGCTGCAGGTGTTACATGCTCGACACGCTGGACCATTTCCAGCATCTCAAAGAACTCCACCTCCACACCCAGGCGCCGGCGCAGTGAAACGCCGTCGTACAGAGTGCCGTAGAGGTTCATGTCCCTGAATCCCATCATTCCGATCTTGGCATGACGCAGCGCTTTCACCGCGGAAGCCACGTGCGCAAAAGCTGCAATCTTCTCCATGGGGGGGGGGGCATCCTGAAAGCTCGGGACGTACTTGATTCGCAGACCCAAGTCCTGCATCGTCTGGCGCAAGGCGGTGGTTCCCGCCTGGTCGGCCGTCGTAACCAACCGCCCGCCTTCCACTTGACCCGACAAGCCCCAGAGCAGAATGGGATGAGTCGCAAACTCGCTGGCCACGCTCACGACGGCGTGGCTGGGGATCCATCCGGCCAGGCAGGTGATCAGCAGGTCAAAGTCGGCACCGGCCAATTCGGCCACGGCCCGCCGCACGTCGTTCCCTTCGGGGTCATCGCTGACGGGCGCAGTGGCAACCACGTCCAAGCCGGCGGACTCAAGCCAGCCCACCGCATGCCGACATTTCTTCTCGATGATTTCGCGAGGCGTGTTCACCTCGCCAAAACCTACGAAGCCTACTTTGGGCTTTGTCATCAAGCGCTCCTTGCCGAGGGTCTTAACTTCCCACTGCCGCTTCGATTCTGACCACCGCCTCGCGTCGCTGAGACTCCAAGGCAGCGGTCAGCAGTTCGTGACTCAGGGCCGCTTCCTCCAGCGTCACGCAGCCCGCAAAACGCTTGCGGGGCTGGCCGGTCACCAGTTCATCCACAAAAGCGGCCCACATTTGAAGGATGGCGTCCGAGAACCCGAATTCAAAGATGCCACCCGAAATGGTTTTGAACGCGGTCTCCTGACCCATGTCCACTTGCTGCCACGACTGCTGCCCGCCACTGTACTCGAGGAGTTCCAGCCGACGAGGATTCCGGGTGCTGAACCGCGCCGAGACTTTAGTCCCCAAGATCTCCAGATACCAGGTGTTCTTCTGGCCCGGCGCAATGCGGTGAGTTTTCAGCGTCAAGGGAAAGCGCGTCCCATCGGCGGCCGACTCAGCCTCGCAGAACAGCGTGGCATTGTCCCAGGTCAGGCACGGCGCCACACCGCCTTTTCCGTCAGGGCGTTCCGGGATGATCTTGGAGAGTATGGCCCGCACGTTCCGCGGCCGCCATCCGGCGCGGAACGGCATATGGCAAACATGCAGCCCCAAATCGCCCATGCAGCCGTATTCACCGTTGAACTCCACTTGACGCTTCCAGTTGATCGGCTTCTGCGGATCGAGATCGCTGGAGTGAAGAAAACCACAATTCACTTCCAGGAGCCTCCCAAACGCTTGTTGATCGATCAAGTCGCCAATTCTCTGAACGGCAGGAAAGAAAGGGAATTCCGACGAAGAACGCACCAAGAGTTCCGGGTGCCGACCGGCTGCCTCGCGAATCGCTCGATTGGCCGCCCGGTCAATCCCAAAGGGCTTCTCGCCCATCAGGTGCTTGCCCGCCTCCAGCGCCGCGCAATAGAACTCGCGATGCAAGTGGTGGGGCACGGCGCAATAAACCGCTTCCACCGCCGGATTCGCGAGAAGCTCCTGGTAGTTGGAGGTAACCTGGCGGATCGTGGGGAAGTTCTCCGTAAACCACCGAGCCCGTTCCGAGCCTTGGGGGTCAAAAAGATCGCACACCGCCACGAGTTCGGGGCGAGCCGGCACATCCAACAGGTGACACCACCGCGCCACGGCGCTCGCAAATTCCCGCCCCATCAGCCCGCAGCCAATCAACCCAAAACGTATCACTCTCATCGTTTTCGCTGACTCTCCGCCCCACGGTCACGGTTCAGTGTGAATATCCGAACTGACTCTCCGCGACTCCGATGGCCTCGTCAATGATGTCCATACATTTGGCCGCCGCATCCAGATCCATCACAATCGGCGGGCTCATGCGCAAAATGTGACCAGCCGGTACCCACGCCAGACCACGCCGGAAGGCTTCCTTATAGACAAACTGGCCCGCCTCGACAAAGGGTTCCTTGCTCGCCCGGTCTTTCACGAGCTCCACTCCCATGAGACAGCCCATGCAGCGCACATCGCCCACGATCGGATGCTGATCCAGAATCTTGGCCAAGCGCTTTTGGAAGTACTTCTCGAGGCGGACGGCGTTCTCCAGAAGCCCTTCCTCCTCGATAGCCTCGATCGAAGCCAGAGCAGCCGCGCAAGCCATCGGATTTCCCCCGTAGCTGGTCGAAGCACTAATTCGCTCCACGCTGGCCGCATAGGGTTCCCGTACAACCATGGCGGTCACGGGGAATCCGTTGCCAAATCCTTTACCCAGGGTCACGACATCCGGAAGAGTGTTCCAGTGTTCCATGGCCAGGAACTTCCCCGTCCGGCCCATGGACGTCAAGACTTCATCCGCCACCAGCAGGATGCCCCGCTCGTCACACCACTTGCGCAACTTGGGGAAGAAGTCATCGGGCGGGAAGATCGATCCCGACCACCCTTGAATCGGCTCCAACACAATGCCAGCCACCCGCCCCGTCGTCGCCTCCGTCAGGAATTCACTGTAAAAACTCAAATAAGCATCCGTGTCAATCGTGCCGTCGGGCTTCTTGAACAAGGGCCGATAAGGATTCGGACGCGGGAGCATATAGAATCCCGGCTCGCGCGTCGCTCCGTTCACGGGCTTCATCCGGGCCAGACTCACCGCATGGCCGGACTTGCCGTGGAAATCCCCGTAGCAGGACAGAAACTCGTGCTTGCCGGTCGCGGCGCGGCAGACCCGCAAAGCAGCTTCCACAGCAGTTGTGCCATTGTCATAGAGTTGTACACCCGCCAGGTCGCCCGGCAATACCTGCTTTAGTTTCTCCAGCAGCTTGAGCTTCCACGGTGTCGTGAAATCGTGGCAGTTCATCAATTGACCCGCAGCCTGTTGAACTGCGGCCGTAACCTTGGGATGACAGTGTCCGAGCGTCGTCACATAAATGCCGGAGGAAAAATCGAGATAGACGTTTCCATCAACATCGGTAAGAGTGCACCCATAGCCCTTTTCAAAAACGACCGGGAAAAGTCTCACTTGCCCCGAATAGCCCTTCATGATTGCCGCGGCTCGCTGGTGCATGTTCTGCGATTTTGGCCCCGGCATTTGCTCACTTACGATGTGTGGGACCTTCTTCAGATCAACCTTGGCCCATTCAATCGAGGTTCCGGAATCAGTTCTGCTCATTGTCCCAACCCCTTGTCATAAGAAATGCGTGGCGCCGCGACCGCCAGAACAGTCGTGTAAGGTCGTAGCCAGACTGCGCCAGTCCCATCTCTTCCGATTCCTTTTTGCCCTCGTCCGTTCGCCCAACCGAAACGGGACGAGGGGCCACACGGGCAAAACGGACTGGTGCAAAATGAACTAATCATCCTTTCTCGATGAATGTTATATTCATTCGCGAGGAAAAACACAAGTGTCTTCTTTCTTGACGGACATGGAGGGGCAAGGGGGCAGGAAAAAGGGGTGGGTACCGTGGCAGGCAGGTCCAGACCGAAAACCTCAACCGGGAGACGTAAAGGCCCGGCTAAAGACTGACGACTTTAACGGTTGTCATCTGGTTGAACTGGCGAAGTTGCAGGGGGGTTATTTTCGGGGTCGTGTACCAAGTGTCGAAATCCGTCAACTGTCCGTACGTCACGTGCGACTTCGCGCCGACCTTGGTGTGATCGGCCAGCAAGATCCGCCGCGTCCCCCGGCGCAGCATGACCTCCGCGAGCCGGGCGTCGTCCGGATCGGAAACCAGGCAGTTCCCCCGGGCATCCACGGCATCTGCACCAAGGAACACAATGTCAAACTGGAGCGCCTCCAGGGCCTGCTCCGTCATGCTGCCGCGGATGAAGTTCATCTTGGGATCGTATTGCCCGCCCAGGATGTAAAGGTGCACGCCGGGGAAGCGGCCCAGAACCGGAATGACCGCCAGCGAATTCGTATGCACAAAGAGCTTCTCAAACCGGCCCAGATGCGGCGCGAGATGAAATGCCGTCGAGCCGTCGTTGATCAGAATAACGTCCCCATCCTTCATTTCCTTGGCGGCCGCCCGCCCGATGGCTCGCTTCAATTCAAAATTGAGCGCCACCCTTTTCTGATACGCCGACTCAATGGTGGCCCTCAAAACACAGCCGCCATGTGTGCGCAGAATCACCCGGTCCACTTCCAATTGGTCCAGGTCCCGGCGGATGGTGAGCGAGGAGACGGTAAACCTCTTCGCCAGCTCTTCCACCGTCAGTTCCGACTGCAATGCGTACAACTGCGCGAGGATCTGCTCTTGACGCTGTTTGGGTTTCATATTCACCTGGGCGGAGCCTCCAGCACTGGTCACGGGGTGATTATACGTTTAGAAGGAGGTTTCGCGTGAGGTTTCTGCACGCGAGCGCAGGAGTTTCATTCAAGATGGGATCGACAGGAAAACCCATGGACTCATCTTTGACTTATGACCTCACTGCGTGCTATGAACATGCGCCCCAGCGTCCGGGAGTGTAGCACGGCAGCACCAATCCATTCAGAGGAGCGAAGGCAACGTGAGCAAACTTGCGATCGAAGGCGGACCGAAGGCGGTCACCAACCACTTGAGCGGCTGGCCGCAGTTTGACCAGAAGGCAATTTCAGCGGTCACGGAAGTTCTGAAGTCAGGGAAGGTCAACTATTGGACAGGCAAGAAAGGGATGGAATTCGAAAAGAAGTTTGCCGAGTGGCAGGGCAGCCGATACGCCATCAGCGTGGCGACGGGAACGGCCGCACTGCATGTCGCCCTGAGCACTTTGGGCATCGGTCCGGGCGACGAAGTCATCGTTCCAAGTTACACGTTCATTGCCACCAGTTTTGCCGTGGTACAGGCAGGGGCCATCCCGCGTTTTGCCGACGTGAATCTCGAAGACCACTGCATCAGCGTCGCATCGGCCGAAAAGCTGGTGAACGGGCGCACGAAGGCAATCATTCCCGTCCACCTGTACGGGAATGTCTGCGACATGGATGAGATTCTGGCCTTCGCGAAACGGCACAACTTGTTCGTCATTGAGGACAATGCCGAAGCGTTCGGAGGGGAATACAAAGGAAAGAAGACCGGGACCATCGGCCACATCGCCGGCTGCAGTTTCTGCCAGAACAAGACCTTTACGACAGGTGGCGAGGGAGGGATGGTAACCACCGACGACGAAGACCTAGCATGGCGAGCCCGCAGTTTTCGTGATCATGGCTACGACGTCAAGGAGCGTCTGGCGCTTCTGGAAATGGAGCAGAAGCTACCCTATATCCACAACATGGTAGGGTGGAACTATCGGATGACAGAGATGCAGTCGGCGATCGGCTTGGCGGAACTCGAGCGGATGGACACCTGGAACCTGCCTGCACGCCGCCGGAACGCGCGGATTCTGATGGACGCCCTGCGCTCGCGCCCCGAGGTGAAGTACTTCCCGGTCGATACCGCGGAGCGCCGAAACGGTTGGTACACCATGGCGTTCTCTTTGGATATCGAGAACATGCGGTGCGACATCCAGCAATTCGTCAAGGCGGCAGCGGCCGAGGGTGTCCCGTGCTGGAAAGTCTTCTGGCCCCAATGCCACACGGAGAAAGCGTTCCGCGAGCTTCACGCCTTCGGCCGGTCGGGCTTTCCGTTCCGCTCTAAGGAATACACGGATCCCGCGAGCGCGGACTACTCGCACGTGGAAGTTCCCAACGCGGTCTGGCATGAAGCACACACGTTCACGGTATTTCCCTTCCCGACGTACAACGAGGATGACATGCAACAGATCGCGCAGGCGCTACTCAAGGTGATCGACGCGTATTCGAGGTAGCGAAAGACTGCGGACGTCCCGTGACACACGCACCGGCGTCACGTCACACCGTACCAGGCCGCGGGATTTTCTCGAGTTCGAACATGTAGGGGCGCACCGCCGTTCGACGTTGATGTGCATAGGAGGAATATTGCATGCCAAATGATACGAGAGGACCGAGGTTGCATCGCCGACATTTCCTGCAAGCTGCCGCGACGGCTGGCTGTGGGTTCGCCATGCCCGCACTGGGCCAGGTGATCCCGCCTCAACCGGGCACCGTGCGTGACAAGTTGTGGATCTTCAGCAATCCCACGAACGCCGATTATGCTTACGTACGCAAACGATCGGTGATGTCGCCGGTGGAAGCGGCAGTGTACATGGGGATCCCCAATATCTTCATGGTTCAGCAGTATCCGGGGAAAGGCGAGGAGGGCTTGTACAAACCTTTTGAGCCGCCCTTCGAGCAGTACACGATCGCGCTAAGGGTCCTCAAGCGCGTCGCATGGTCGCTGGTGGGCGCTTCGGGGATCACCAAGGAGTGGGAGCGACAACAGGTGTTGAGCATGGCGCGCCAGACTCCCAATTTTGTGGGCGTATTTCTGGACGACTTTTTCCACGACGAGGGCAAAGAGGTCGCAAGCCTAAGTGTCGACCAACTTCGCGACATTCAGCGCCAGCTCAAGGGCACGGACAAGAAGATGGATATGTATGTCACGTTCTATGCCCGGCAGTTGAAGTTGCCCATCGTGGAACATCTCAAACTCATCGACGTGATCACACTTTGGATGTGGAAACCGGAAGAGCTGGACGATGTGGATTCGCATTTGACGAAGCTCGAAGAAATGGTCCCCGGATGCCGCAAAATGGTGGGTGTCTATACGACTGCACTCCAGGAAAACGGGAATCCTCGCTGGACCAGCATGCCGATCCCGCTCATGCAGAAGCAGTGCGAGCAGGCGCTGGGATGGCTGCATAGTGGGAGGATCGAGGGAATCATCGTCTATGGTGGCACGACACTCGACGTGGGTTACGAGGCGGTAGACTGGACGCGCGATTGGATCCGCAGGGTGGCGGACAGGAAGCTGTGATGACACCGCCAACAGGTCCAGGGCAACATCGACTTGCCCTGCCACCCGACAACTGCGATAGCGGCTTGCACACTTATGGGCTGTGAGGCCCCGTGAGCAATCCCGACTGGGAAAGCACGGCTGCAAATGGAAACGACAAACACCAACAATACTCCCCGGCTGCGCCGGGTCCTGACCATCTGGGATTTGGTCTTCTACGGGATCGTGCTTATCCAGCCGATCGCTCCCGTGGGAATTTACGGCATCACGCAGAAGCTCGCGCACGGCCATATGTCGACCGCGGTGCTCGTGGCCATGGTGGCGATGATGCTCACCGCGTTCAGCTACGGCCGCATGGCCTCAGTCTATCCCTCTGCGGGCTCCGCCTACACGTACGTGAGCCGCGCGTTCCACCCTCATCTCGGCACGTTGATCGGATGGGCGATGGTGCTCGATTATCTCGTCATCCCGATTGTCAACGTCATCTACCCGGCGCTTACCTTCAAGAGGTTGTTTCCGCATGTTCCCTATGCTGCTTGGGCAGCGTTGGTGACGGGCGTCATCATTTTCTTGAATCTCGTGGGCATCCGTTTTACCGCGCGCGCCAATGAAACCTTGCTGGCCGTGGAATCACTGGTGGTAGTGGCGTTCCTTTCGAGCGCGGTCTATTTTCTCTTTCACCTGCATGGATCGGGTGGACTGCTTTCGTTGCAGCCGTTCTATGATCCCTCCACTTTCAACTTCGGGGCTCTCCGGACAGCCACATCACTGGCGGCACTCACTTACATCGGATTCGACGGAGTGACCACGCTGGCAGAAGAAGTTCAAAACCCCAAGCGCTCGGTTCCCGCCGCCACGGTGTTAGTGTGTCTCATCTGCGGCGTGCTGAGCACCATTGAGGTCTATTTGGGACATCTCGTGTGGCCCAACTACAGCACGTTTCCGAACCTCGAAACAGCTTTCATGGACGTGTGCTTGCGCGTGGGTGGAGCCGTGCTCTTTCACGCCATGGCGGTGACTCTGATTGTCGCGTGCATTGGAACAGGTCTAGCCGGCGTGGCGGGAGCGGCACGCCTGCTTTACGGCATGGGACGTGACAACGTTCTGCCTCGCAAGTACTTCGCCCGCATTGATGCGAAGCATAACGTGCCCATGTTCAACGTCATCATCATCGGAGCGCTGACTCTCGTTGGCGCCCTGACCATCAGCTACGAACGATCGGCGGAGCTGCTGAACTTCGGAGCCTTCCTGGCCTTCATGGGCGTCAATCTCAGTTGCATCCAGCAGTTCTACGTTCGGCCCCAAACCGGGCGAAAGCGGCGGCTGCTCACCGACCTCGTGGTACCCGCCTTCGGCTTCCTGTTTTGTCTCGGTATCTGGTGGAGCCTTCCGCTGCCCGCGAAATGGGCAGGCGGCGCCTGGTTCGCAATCGGTGTGAGCTATGTAGCGATCAGAACCAAGGGCTTCCGCACCAAAGCACCCAAAATGGACTTCAGTGAACAGTAGGAAGCGCGAACCGGACAGCTTGTTACCGTCCAACGTTCCGTAATGGGCAGGTGGCTGAAAACATGCTAAGTGCCTTATTTTTCAACAACATCGTTGGATAGCGTGAAGTTAAATGGTTTGTTTTCATCAACATCGTTGGACTTGTCAAAATGTCGTTTTTAAGTGGTTTTTTATCATACACATCGTAGGACTATCATGCATTTTCGTCGAGTGTGCATTTTTCTGGTGCTTGATTAACTCGTTTTATTTCAGTTAGATACGTTTTGAGGCGGCCTGCCTCGATCATTGCTAAGTACCTTATTTTTCTATAACATCGTTAGAAAGAATGGCCCTCGTGTGAGGCTTCCTGCTGATCCTTGAGAGGGTTCCGCCACGCTCGATCTCGCTGTTGTCGCCACAAAATCCCCTTCGCCTTGCCTCATCTCTGCGGCCAACACGGCCACAAAGAGCTTCATACAAAGCTTATCATAAAGCAGCGTAAATGTCAATGGGATTCGCGAGTAGGGTAGTGATGTCATCCAGGACCAACGCCAACTCCTGCCAATGTCGTTCTCGCGGAGGCGGGAACCCCATGCCGCTGAAACGGGGCCTCCGCCTCCGCGGGGCGACCACGATCAGCAGGTGGGGCAATAAAATGCCGGCGACCTGAAGCATCTGAATCAGATCCTGTGTCGCGACACAAGGGGCCGGGTTCAAACGGCTTGGGCTGGCGCACGGCGCGGCCCTGCGTCTTGATGGTGGCACCCGTTCGGTCTGGCCAGTAAACCGCAGGGCTTCGCCCTGCTCGAGCCCAGGTCTCTCGCGCATTGAGCGTCGACCCACGTAAGGGCAGGGCTTGCCCCGCCCGCGTTGACATGCAACGCCGGTGACAACAGGCGAAAAAGCTACCAGCAATTTCGCCGCGTTCCGTCAGCATGAGCAGACGCAGAGATCGGGCCCCAGCGATTTCCTGCAGATGATGGTCAAAGCACAAGAGCCATCGTCGCGCGCAGTGTGTGCGTTATCGAGGATGTCTAGCCAGGCTGTCCGTGAACACGCTGTCAGGCGGAGGCCGTCCACCCCTGACCTGCGGCTCGGCACGGCGACCCTGGATTGGGCAAGCGGTGGTCGGTCAGCCGGGCCGGCACCATTTTCTCCTATTGACATTCGATAGGAATACGCCTATCCTCCCACAGAATCTCTATAGGAGCCGGCCCATGACGGGAAGCCAGGTAAATCTTCTGCAAGGGACTCTCGACCTTTTGATTCTGAAGTGCCTCGCGCTGGGCGAAATGCACGGTCTGGGCATTTCGCGCCGCATCGAGCAAATCACCAAGGGCACATTCCAGGTGAAGCCCGGCTCACTCTTCCCGGCTCTCCACCGCATGGAGGAGGGGGGATGGCTCAGCGCCGAATGGGGCGAGTCGGAAAATCGCCGTCGCGCCAAGTACTATCGACTGACCCCGGCGGGACGGCGGCAACTCGGGGCGGAAACGAAACAATGGGCGCGCATCTCCATGGGCATCGCCAGCGCTCTCGAAACATCTTAAGGGGGCAAGTTCATGCCTCGATTACCGCGAGTATCCAGCTTCTTTCGAAACCTCTTTCATAAGCAACGCATCGAGCACGAGTTGGACGAAGAAGTCCGGGCCTACGTAAACCAAGTGACCAGCGAAAAGATTCAGTCGGGACTGAGCCCGCGGGAAGCGCGTCGCACGGCGCTCATAGAGCTCGGCGGTGTGGAGCAGGTGAAGGAACAGGTTCGGCAGGTGCGCATCGGGGCATTCGTAGACACCTTGCTCAAGGATGTGAGCCTGGGTTTCCGGATGCTGCGCCAGGCACCGGGCTTCACGGCTGTCGCGGTCCTATCGCTGGCCCTCGGCATCGGCGCGAATACGGCGATCTTCAGCCTGATCGATGCCGTGCTGCTCAAGACGCTTCCAATTCAGAACCCCCAAGAGTTGGTCGCGATGAATTGGCATTCGATGGGCGAGCCCGACGTATGGAACGGTCTGTCCGGCAACATCAATGGTGACGCTTCGGGACGCACGACCAGCCCGTCGTTCTCCTACCCCATGTACGAGCAGCTCCGCACTCGAAATCACGTCTTCTCGAACGTCCTGGCGCTGGCCGCCAACGGGAGTCAATTCAACCTGGGATACCGCGGCGAGCCGGGGCGCGCCGAGGGCGAACTGATCTCGGGAACGTTCTTCGCGACGCTGGGTGTTCAACCAGCGCTCGGACGGATGCTCACTCCCGACGATGATCGCCTGGGATCCAGCCCCGCAGCGGTGATCAGCTACCGGTATTGGGAAGGACACTTCGGACGCGATCCGGGGATCGTGGGCCGAAGCGTGACGCTGAACGGAGTGCCGTTTACGGTAGTCGGCATCTGCCCGCCCGAGTTCTTCGGCGTCCAGCCGGGGCGTGCCGTTGACGTCTGGGTGCCGCTGCACCAGCAACCCCAGGTCGAGCCTCGGTGGGCGCCGCAGCCCGAGCCTGCCGACGGGAAGATGATCGCCCCGGACCTTTTCGAGCAGCGCCGCAGCTGGTGGGTAGTGATGCTGGGCCGCCGCAAACCTGGGGTGACCGAGCAGCAGGCACAGGCCGAGGCAGACGTCATCTTGCAGCAGAGCATGGCTCACGATATCAAAGCCGGTACCAAGCCGGAGACCATTCCGCATCTCGAGGTGACGGCAGGGAGCCAGGGGCTCGACAATCTCCGTCGCGAGTTCTCAAAGCCTTTGGGAATTTTGATGGCTGTAGTAGGACTCATGCTCCTGATCTCCTGCGCGAATGTCGCCAATCTGCTACTCGCCCGAGGCACATCGCGCCAGAAGGAGATGGCAGTGCGTCTCGCGATCGGCGCGAGCCGGCCGCAACTGGTGCGGCAATTACTCACCGAGAGCATCCTGCTGGCGGCGCTGGGTGGAGCACTGGGACTCGTACTGGCCTTCTGGAGCACGGACCTGCTGGTGGCCTTCATGTCGAGCGGGAACGATCCGCTCCATCTGACCGTCCGGCCAGATCCGTGGGTCTTGGGTTTCACGGCGACTGTTTCCGTGCTGACCGGAATACTCTTTGGACTCGCTCCCGCATTGCGAAGCACCCGGCTCGATCTGACGCCCGCCCTTAAGGCGAGCGAGGCGCGGGAACTGGGCGCGGCCTCCGGAACTTCGCGGCAGGGGCGACGGCTGGAACTCGGCAAAACGCTGGTGGTCGCGCAGGTCTCGCTCTCGCTTCTGCTCCTGGTGGGCGCAGGGCTGTTTCTGCGCACGCTGAGTAATCTGGAGAACGTTAATACCGGATTCAAGGAGCGCAACCTGCTGCTGTTCGGCATCGACCCCACGCAGGGCGGCTACGAGGGACAGCGAATCGCCTCGTTTTACCAGGAGTTGATGCGGCACGTGGCGGCGCAGCCGGGCGTGCGCTCGGTCACCATGTCGGGCCAGACGTTGATCGGCGGCGGCATGAACACACGCGGGACTTTCATTCAGAATCCCCCGAAGAACGCCGGCAAAGCCGGTGGCGTAATCGCCTACGTCAATGAGGTTGGCCCGAACTTCTTTGAGACCATGGAAATTCCTCTCGTTTTGGGACGCACCATTCACGAGGCCGATGTCGTGGGCGCACCCAAAGTCGCCGTCGTCAATGAAGAATTCGCCCATCGATTCCTGGACGGTAGCAGTCCAATTGGCCGGCGGTTCGGTTTCGACAAGCTCGTTTTCGACAAGAAAGGTAGCGGCGAATTCGAGATCGTAGGCGTGGTCGGAAATGCCAGGTATGACGATCTGCGGCACGACATTCCGACCACAATTTATCTCGCAGCGCTTCAGGACACGACTCTCGGAGCCGTGCACTTCGAGGTACGCACGGCCGGCGATCCGAACCTCTTGGTTCCGGCAATTCGTCGCGTCGCGCAGGGACTGGACAACAATCTCGCTCTCTACGATGTACGCAGCCAGACGGAACAGATCGAGGAGACTCTGTTCCAGGAGCGCCTGTTCGCTCGCCTGACGGGATTCTTCGGCGCGTTGGCGTTGCTGCTCGGGTGCACCGGCGTATACGGCGTTATGGCCTTCGCGGTCACGCGCCGCACGCGTGAAATCGGCATCCGCATAGCGCTGGGGGCAAAGCGGGGTGAGATCGTGAGCATGGTATTGGGCGAGACTCTCACGCTGGTGGCGATCGGTGTCGCACTGGGCGTCCTGGCGGCGCTCGCAGCCGAGCGCCTTGTCGCAAGCTTCCTCTTCGGCCTGAAGCCGAACGATCCCCTAACCATTGCCGGCGCGGCCCTGCTGATGGTTGTCTCTGCAGCTTTCGCTGGCTACGTGCCCGCCCGCCGGGCATCCCGAGTCGACCCCATGGTCTCGCTGCGCTACGAATAATCCGGCGTCCGGTCAGTGGCGTGAGCTTTTTGGAAAAACCAGGAACTCGTGCCACCCACTTTTGTAACAAGCGTTGGACCGGAGCCGTCACTCTACCGGGGATCGGAACAGTGGCAGGCTACGCCGGCCGCCGCTTCAGATAGAGTACGGAGTGGCCAGTGAAAGGAGAGGTGAACGAAGCGCTTCTACCGCCCGCCGATGGATCGCCGGCGACCGTTCTTCCGGTCCCTGGGTCGAACCACTCGACATCGTAGGAGCCAGCCTGCAGCTCGACAGTGAAAACGGAGCCCGCTTCCGGCTGATACGCCAGGTACTCAGCACCGGCCTTCGCAAGGCAGTAGCCGGTGGAACAGAGAGTGGGTTGCGGCGTCATGTTGGCCAAATCCATGCGCTGAGCGTATTGCCTGGCGTAGCCTAGATTCCGCCGAACTTCGTCAGCATTCTTGGGCAGAGGTTCAAAGGTCGTGTAGTTGAGAGGATCCATGTAAAGAAAATTCAACCCACGCAGGAAACTCTTCCACACCCAGGGAGAATCTCCCCCCACTCCCCAAAGGTGGTCGGTGTCAGAAACAATAACCTTCCGGCCGTCGCCGGCAGGAGGGTTGTCTCGGTAGTTGTGGTCACCGGTGGCGCTATCGGGATTCGGCGAGATCCAGTCGGCCGGGCTATTGAAAAGCGTGGTGTTGCTGCCGTACTGGTATTGAAAGGTCATGCCCACCGGATGCTGCTTGGGCAAGCCGGCCTCGTAGGACTTCACATACTCGATCATATGGTACTGCCAATCCGTCGAGTAGGGCCCGGCCTCATTGCAGGTTTCGTAAAGAACGTTGTCCAGATCATTGACGGTGTCGATCACTTTTCGCAGATAGACTTCCTGGATAGCCCTTATCTCCGGCTGGTTGAGCGTGTTGATCTCAATCCATTTCTTGTCTCCGCTCGCCTCACCTTTAATCCCTTGAATGTTGTTCTGCCCGCGGAATGGGTGACCCTCGGTTCGTAAGAACTGTGATTCCCATCCTTCAAACAGCATGACCGAAACGTAGATGCCACGTTCGCCCGCAGCCTTCACCCGGGCACGAAGGCGCGAGAAGTAAGCCTCATCAAACGTGTTCAGGTCGAATTTTGGCCTTCCGTCAAACGCTACTCCTGGACCGGTTCGCTCCCACGGATGAGGGGAGCAGTAAGCAGTGATAGTCCTGTCCCCTTCCTCAGAAGTGAACTTGGAGAGTTCCCAGCGCCACAGACGAAAGAAGTTGTGATTGTGCCGAGTCAGAAAATCGAGGTATTTCCCGAAATCGAACACTGCCGGCGGATCGGTCACTCCCAAGTCAACCAGATTCGCCCAGTTGTGCGAGCCCGCCAGAAGAATCGCTTTTCCGGATCCATCCGCAAAATACCGGGGATTGGTGGGGTGCGCCTTAAGGGGTCCGCGCGCCGGAGTCCGCTCAGTTTCCCGTTGGTTCACTGCGGACGGGCCTGCCGCGAGCGTTTGCTCTGTCCCGCGCGTTGTCCAAACACCCGCCCCCGCCATGCAGCCTGCCGATGCGAGGAGCCTTTGGCAAGCCCCTCGACGCGTGATCTTCTTGGCCATAAATCACCTCTCCGCGGTGCGTATTCGCTACAGGTTGCGGGAAGCCTATGTCACGCGTCAGCCGGCCGTCAAGCACCATCCCAAGAGAACCAAAACAGCGCAGAACGACTCGCGTGCATGTTCGGAAAAGGCTCTGCGGACGGGGCAACAAACGCAAATTCCCCGCGATCTCCAGAGCGCACCTATGCTAATCTCTGAGGAGTTGAAAACTAGACTCCGAGGGCCTGTAGCTCAGACGGATAGAGCAACGGTTTCCTAAACCGTGGGTCGGGGGTTCGAATCCCTCCAGGCCTACCATTCTCGAAGACATAGTGAAACATCGAGTAACAGCGGTCAGGTCTATCAAAACCGTTGTATCCCTGGATTGCGGAACATCCTCCTGGTGAACACAAGCGACTTGGCGCCTAAAACCGGTGCTTTCCCGGACCGAGGCGCACACAAGTGCTTATTCGGTCAGATTTCGAAGGGATGAGTTTCGGTCTGCGCGCGGCTGCTGCAACCCGGGGACTTCCACTGTCAGTCCACGATGCATCATCCATCAATGCGTGATTGCCCGCGGCGCCGAAGATTCGTGTTGGCAGCAATTCGGCAGGCCAACTCGTTTCCTCCCGCCCGGCTAATGCAGGGAGTGCACAACAACTCTGACCGTTACTGGAACGAAACAGAGCAGACCCGTGAGAGCAGGGAGACTCCCGGGCCTCACCATCCGGATGGCGGCAGAGACTGCGGGAGCAACGGCGGGAAGACATCCGGCACCCAGTCACCGATCACGGGCTGCCCCGCACGCACCTCGTCCCCGTTCCCAATCACGCTAGGACTGTCCGGCTGGCCCCTCACTCCGGCGACAATTCGTAGTGCCTGGGTTCGGGCTGGGCAGCTGCCCGTTGCATTTGAATCGTCTCCTCTTCCAGTTTGTCCAAAGCGTCCAGAGCCGCCGCCTCGTAGGACGCGTGGAGCCCCTGAAATGGGACTTGGATTTCTCGCCATCGGGCATAATGCAAATCGTTGTGCTTCACCGTCAACTCGTAAACGCGTGACGCCTGTTCCGTCATCGGCGTGGCCGCAAGCGCCAGATTGATGCCTTCCGCCAAACGAGCTTTCGAAAAGTCACCGACTTTCTCCCCATCGATCTTCAGCGCGTAACGCCCCTCGCTCAACCCCGTGACTTTGAGCAGCTCCTGATCGAGTGTTTCGACAACATCCGAGCTATGGACCGCCAAGGCAAAATCCTTCCCGGACGCGTCGAGCGGGTGCGGCAGGTACATGGGCAGGCTGTCATCGACCTCGGTCCAGGAAATCTCGCCGGCCATGTGGAGCGCGGTCACCTGCGCCCTCTCCACATGCGCCAAGCGCTTCGCGGCAGCATCAATTTCTACGGATGCCACAAGGCGGGGCGCGTTCCAGGCCTTGAGCAGTGCCGCCGCCATGATCAGGTGCCCACCCTCCCCTGGGTGGATGCGATCAGGGATGATCTTTTGCGCAAGCTCGGGGTCGGACTCCTTGGCTTTCTCCAACATCGCCAGCATCGGCGTGTTCAGGTCAGCCACAGTCAAACCGTCACGCTCGGCCACTTCTTTGACGAAACGGCCGTAGCGGATAACCACAGCATTGTAGCCCCCTGCGAATTTAGGCGGCCGCGTTACGTCATCGAAAGGAGACGGTTGAATTGCCGTGATGCGAATGCCGGGTAGCGCCTTCCGCACGGAGCTAACGATGTGCTCGTACCCCCTCGTATAGGTTCCGAACAGTTCGTCGTCGAAAGCCCGGTAGCGGCCGTCATTCATGCCGAGCATGATGGTCAACACGGTGGGTTTGAAGGAAACCACATCACGCTCCAAGCGCAGGTCGATGGGGCCACCATCGCCCCCCGTCACACGGTCTCCATCCCAGCCGGAGTGAATGAACGTCACCCGCAGCCGTGGAAACCGCGTCACCACGAACGCCTCCGTGAAAACGGTGTAGAGCCTCTGGTCTGTAATGCTGTCACCATAAAAGACCACGCGGTCGCCATCCCGCAGCTCAAACGGCCCCTGCGCCCTTGCGGCCATCGCAAGAACGAGTGTCCCCGCTAACAGAACCCCGATAGGCCTAGGATCTTTCATGCGTCTCCTCCGAAGGTCACACGGCAATGAAACCCGGCTGACTCTACCGGCAAAGCATACGCCTGTCAAATTTGCGGGCGGCGAGAACCGTGGCAGTTGCGGGTTACTCGCGAAACCTGGCACCCGCTGTCGCGAAGCGCGTCAAGGTGCATTGGGCTCAATGTGGAACAACCTCGGGAGGCAACCAGTGATTGGGGGCAACTGCCTGACAGCCAGGATATTGCCGGTAAGGAACGTGCGCGAATTCGCAAGTGAAGTTCCACGTCCAGATGCGGCCACGTCGACAACTGCTGTCTCCAACCCCATCAACGCGAGCGCGAGGCTGGTCCCCTTTGAGAAATATTGAGAAATTCTGAGCGTAATAACCACGTGAGTTTGAGTATAAGCAAGGGGCAGCGTTGGACGGAGGTGTCGATTGGAGATCTCGATACGGGGACTGAAGCGAGTCTCCGAGTTCCGCGATGTTGAGGAACTCCAAAAGGAAGTCTGGGGCTTTGACAATCGCGACCTGATACCGATTGTGCAGCTCGTCTCTGCCACCCAGGTGGGCGGCGTGGCAATCGGAGCATTTGACGGTGACACGCTCGTGGGCTTCGTCTATGGCTTTTTGGGCTCCGTCGCCGGGTCACTGGTACTGCATTCCGAGATGCTTGCCGTGAGGTCTGGGTACCGGAATCTCGGCATTGGATACAAGCTTAAGGTGGCACAACGCGAGCAGGTGCTCAGTCAAGGGATTACGCACCGCATTACCTGGACATTTGACCCGCTCCAATGCCGGAACGCCCATTTCAACTTCACGAAGTTGGGAGTGGTTGCCGATCGGTACAAGATCGATTTCTACGGCGAGGCAACGTCGAGCTTCTTACATTCAAATGGCACCGACCGCCTTTGGGTAAGCTGGCTACTTGACAGCAGACGAGTAAAGGAGCGGGTGGAAGATTCATCACCGGACGTTGTCCCCTCCGCGTTCGACAAGATCATCCCACTGGTCCGGATCGGACCCAACTTGTTACCGCAACGGAACAGCGCTGCTGAACAGCACTCGGAAGAACGCGTGTTGATCGAGGTCCCGTGGGACATCGACACGCTCCAGCAGAACAGTCCGACGCTGGCCAGCCAATGGCGGGAAGCCACGCGCCGGGCATTCAGTGAACGATTGGCCGCGGGATACTTGGTCGAGGAGTTCTGTCGCCAGAATCGAAACGGTCTGAAACTGGGCGTCTATCTGCTGACGCGGCGGAAACTCGCCGATTTCGACGGGAGCGAGGATTCTCGGGCCCCGGCAGTTTAGCTGGGGATTTGACCACTCTGCCGCGCCCTGCGAGGGCAACACTTACGCGGCGTCGAACACGCCTTCCGGGTCAGATCTGAAGGCCCACGCGGCGGAGGACCTTCTGGAATCGTGGGTCCGAGCGAAGCGGATCCCACTTGGGTTCGACCTTAAGGTAAACCAGGGGCCAGGCCCGGTGCTCGCAGGCTTTCTCCAGCCACGCGAATGCCCGGTCTTTATCCCCCAGCGCTGTGTATATCACCGCCGTCTCGTAAGGCGAAGCATAGCGCCGCTCCGACAATGCCTCCAACTCGCGGAGCACTTTCTTCGCGCCACCGGCGTTACCATCCGCGGCATAAACAGCCCCCATCTCACCGATCATCCGCGTGTTGCCCCCGGAGAGCGCGACAGCCTTTTTAAGTTCCGCTAACGCCTCGCTATACATTCCGTTGCGCTCGTAAGCGCGCGCCAGGGTCCAGCGCCCCACTGCAAAGTTGGGGTCCATGTCGACAGTGCTCTGGAGTTGTGCGATAGCTTCCTCGTACCGGCGCATAAAGTAAAAGACGCAGCCCAGATCGCGGTTGACGACAAGATTGAGCGGTTCCAATTCCAGTGCCCGCGTAGTTTCAGCCATAGCCTGCTCGAACACTCCCAGCGCCATCAAATACTCCGCGTAGTAGTCGTGAGCCATGGCGTAGCCGGGGTTATGACGGAGCGCCAATTGGCATTCGCGCTCCGCTCCCTCCCAATCCCACTCGTAACCCATCCTGGTGAGGGCCAGGCAGGCACGGGCTTCCGCGAGTTCGTTGTCGAGGCTCAGAGCCTTGATGCCTGCTGCCTTTGCGCGAGGCCACAGTTCCTGTGGCGCCGCCTCACCGTAAACGGCCAGCATGTTGTAGCAGTCCGCCAGACCGGCGTAGGCCAGAGCGTAGCCAGGATCCTGGAGGATCCCCTTGTCAAAGCACTCGGCTGCTTTCTTTAAGCCCTCTGATGTCCTCCTGCTCCAGAAGTAGCGCCCCTTCAGATAGGCCTGATAAGCCTCACCCTTCGCCCGGTAGATGTTCGCGACCTTGCGATTCTCCTGGCTGGTCAAGGTTAACTTCAGAGCCTTGATTACCTGCCGGCAAATCGAGTCCTCGAGATCGAAGATATCGGAAGACTGCTCATCAAACTTATCCGCCCAAGCCGTCGCACCATCGCTCACACTTACCAGTTGCACGGTCACCCGGATTCTGCGCCCCGAGGTTTGAATGGCCCCGGCGATCACAAAGTCCACGCCCTGTTCTCGCCCCGCCGCCAGCGGGTCCTTGGCGCCATCCCCATACCTGAGCACACTTGTCGTTGGCCGTACCACAATCTGTCTTATTTTACTGAGCCGCGTGATCAAGGCGTCCATCATCCCCAGTTCCAGGTGCTTGCTACGGCTCTCTCGGGTCAATGGCTTGAAGGGGAGCACCGCGATCGATCGGGGTGCGGCAGCAGTTTCTGTCGGGCGCGCGCCGCCTGAACGTGAAGGTTCAGAATGCGGCTCCACCCGATTCACCTTTCTCACGGCAGCGACAAAGCGGTAGCCACTGCCGGGAATCGTCACAATGTACCGATGTTCATTCGGGCTTTCGTTGAGCGCTTTCCTCAGAATGTAGACGCTCTGGGTAAGGTTCTCCTCCTCAACCGCGGTATCAGGCCACACCGCCCGCATGAGTTCACTCTTTTCAATCAGCCGATCGTGGTTCTGGAGGAGTACAAGCAGAATGTCGAACACTTTGGGAGCAAGCGGTACAGGACTCCCCTCGCAGAGCAGGAGGCGCTTTACAGGATCCAGCCGGAAACAGCCAAACTCAAACACATAGGTTTGTAACTCGATCATGAGGTTTGATGAGAATTATTGAGAAACTTTCACGGTAATAACCCTTCGCTTGGTGTATATCACAAGGGTCGGCCTCAGACAAGTGCGTGAGTAGTTGTCGGGAAAAAGAGGCGAGTCTAGGGCCATGCGTTTTCCGGATGGCTTTCCGTTGACCCGAAATTGAACGGCTTTAAGGTAGGCCAACTGTCGCGTCGTGGGCCCGGGTTACTTCTACAGGAAAGGAGTATTCGTATGAGAAAGGTATTCTGGTGTTTGTTGGCAGTTACCCTTTCGCCTATCTTGCTTATGGGCCAGAGAGGGACAACGGGAACTATCTCTGGCTTGGTCAGCGACCCGAGCGGCGCCGTGGTGCCCGGTGCGAAGGTGACCGCCACCAACAGTGCCACGGGAGTTGCCAGCACTGTGAACGCGAACGAGAGTGGCTTCTACTCGATCGCTAATCTTGATCCGGGCCCCTATCGGTTAGAGGTGATGGTCACGGGATTTCAAAGTTTCGAGCAGACGGGCATCGTTCTGCAGGTCAATACGGAAATCACCGTCAATGCCACGCTGAAGGTCGGCAGCTCAACCGAAAAGGTCACGGTCACGGGCCAAGCCGCCTTGGTGAACACCCGCGATCAGACGCTCAGCACCGCAATCACGCCGCAGTTCACCGAACAACTGCCGCTCAACGGCCGCAACCTCCTGCAGTTGATGGCGGTGGCTCCTGATACCAGCCAGCATGCCGGGAGTGCTGAGATGCTTCAGGGTGCATCTCGCCCTGAAGCGGCCGCAGGATTTGTAACAGCCAGCGGCGAGGCTCGGGAAAACAGCACCGGCTTTTATCTGGACGGCGGACTCAACATGGACACTTACACGCAAGTGTCCAACATCTTCCCCAATCCCGACGCCGTCCAGGAATTCACGTATGACACCAATGCCTACAGCGCGAAGTACGGTGGCCTGGCAGGCGGCGTGGTCAGCGCGGTCACCCGCGGCGGAACCAACCAATTCCACGGCAGCGCCTTTGAGTATCTGCGAAACGGCGATCTCAATGGCCGGAACTTCTTTGCCGAAAACCAGGACACCCTAAACCGAAATCAATTCGGCGGCAGCGTGGGCGGCCCCTTCCAAAAAGACAAGATGTTTGGGTTCTTCTCATTTCAGCGAACCACGCTTCGCTATGCGACCACTACCGGTGTTGCTTATGGGCCGACGGCTGCGGAACTGCAAGGCGACTGGTCGGCGTTGAATCGGCAACTCTACAATATGGTCCTGACGCGCGACGCAGACGGATTACCGCTCACCTTCACGAGTACTCAGAGCTTGGGCACACCGTTCGTTGACAACCAAGTGTCTACGGCCCTTTATGTCCCTCTGGCTTTGAAGGTCCTGAAACTGGTTCCGGCGGGCAATCCGCTCACTGGCAGGATCACTTACGTGACGAATACGCCGAACAATGACAACCAGTACGTCGGCCGTCTTGACCGGAACATCGGCGATAGACTGCGCATTAGCGGCTCCATCCTCCAAGATACCCTGGATGTGCCGATACCGGTTGATCCGACCGATGTCTTGACAGCCAAGCCGCACAGGAAGCGGCCTAGCATCCGTGGCGGGATCAACTTCACTTACACTTTTGGGCCGAACCTGGTGAGCACGTTGGGAGTCTCGGCCAGCCGCGCTGTGTACGACTACAGCGGACCCAAAGCATTTCCCACCCTGAAGGACCTGGGGGCGAACTTCCCGGATTGGTTGCCGGCCGGCGAGAAGGAAGCCGGGGCGTATACGGGCTGGTTTGGCTGGGAGACGAACGATCACTCCCATGTTCATCGCAATCAGTATGACTTCACCAACGGCTGGACGTATACGCGCGGCAACCACATACTCGAATTCGGCGGGGAAGTGGTTGTGTCGCAGAGTATCCTGAACCAGGACTATCACAATTCCGGGTACACATCATCGGATTGTGCATACTCGGGGTACAGTCCCCTGGACTTCCTCATGGGGCAGAATTGCTACTATGACCAATACGGTCCGTATTACGATGATGCTCGCGGACACACGCCGGCGATATACGTGAACGACAAATGGCGAGTCAAGAATGGCCTCACCTTGAACCTCGGTCTTCGCTGGGATCCTTGGACTTGGTGGCCTGACCACAGTGCGGCGCGCGTGGGTGGGATCGTCAGTGACGCAGCGTTTGCAGCCGGGACACGTTCAACGCGGTACCCCAATTTCCCTCCCGGCTTCCTTGTAGCTGGCGACCCTGGGGTTCCGAACAGTCTAGTCCCCGCCGACTGGAAGTTGTTCGATCCCCGCGTCGGCTTCGCTTGGGATGTCAGGGGCAACGGCAAAACCGCCATTCGCGCCGGAATGGGGCTCTATCACGACCAGCCGTTCGGCAACTGGTATAACGGCACGCTGACCTTCCCCTTCGTTTCCGCGTACACCATTACCGATCCCACGGTGCCTTGGTACAGTCCTTACAACGCAGCACCTTACAACGGCACGTTGCCCGCCTTACAGTACCCGGTCCCCTCGGACGGGCAGTTCCCGCTGCCCAATAGCTTCGTCAATGCGTTTCAGCCCGACTTCAAACCCCAGGGGACTTTGCAGTGGAATTTCACCGTCGAGCAGCAACTGGGCCGGGGATTTCTAATGCGCGTGGGCTATGAAGCTTCGGAAAGTTGGCACATGCCCGACTCGCGCGATATAAACGCGGCTCTTTACATCCCCGGACAAGATGCCGAAGGCAACCCGCTGTCGACGGAGGATAACGTGCCCCAGCGCCGGCCTTGGTATCTCAATGGGTTGGGGTATGGAGGCACTGTCGCCAGAAACGAAAGCATAAAGACCTCCAGCTATAACGGCTTGATCGTTTCGGTGGAGAAGCGCATGACCGGAAATCTCTCCGTCCTGGGTGGATACCGCTGGGCAAAATGCCTGGACGAGAACACGGTGGTGAGCGGCGGTTCTGACGATACCGTCGATGCCCGAAACATGATGTACGATCGCGGGATCTGTAATTCCGATCTCGCTTCCCAGATAAAGATGGCTGTCGTCTATCGGGTGCCCTCGCTGACTTCGTTGGGGTTTGTGGGGCGGAATGTCCTGGGCGGGTGGACGATGAGCGGGATCTGGCAATGGCACGACGGTTTCCCGTTTGAAGTTGATGCGGATACGGACACGAATCTGGATGGAAACTTCAACGACCGGGCAAACCTACTGGGGAACCCACGCCTGGCGGGAGGCCGCACCAAGGCTGCAAAGCTGAACGCGTGGTTCAATACCGCGGTCTTCCAGGACGCGCCCATGGGAATGAACGGCAACACGGCCCGGAATTTCATGCGCGGGCCGGGAACCTTCAATCTGGACTACTCACTGATCAAGTCGTTTCCCATTCGCTACGGGCCTCTGAAGGAAACCCAGAAAATTGACTTCAGATTCGAGGCCTTCAATATCCTCAATCACGCTAACTTTGAAAATCCGGATAACTATGTCGGCGACACACAATTCGGGCAAATCCTGTCTGCCAATGACCCCCGAATCCTACAGTTCGCCCTCAAGTTTATCTTCTGAGCTGACGGCATTCGCAGGTTGCGTGTAGGAAACTGATCGTTTACGGAGGGTCCAAGGTAGTAAGTAGCCTTGGACCCTCCACGGTTATTAGGTCCAGGTGTGTGTCTACCCTGACGAAGAGATTCTCGGGTGAAGCAAAGGTGCCGATGCCATGGTATGGTAGCGTCCTAATTTGACCGTAGCGCCGCCCTTTAGGGCGGCATTTTCCGTGCTGAAGCCCGGCGCTACACGTCAAATTGGGACAGTACCCATGCAGCGGTTGCCTTAATCAATGCGCTCAGATAGGCTCCGGTTGGCCAGGACGCGTCCGATGTTGATCGCCTCATTAACGAACACTGTTCTCCGCCACATTGGGTCCAGCTTCGCCCCTTCGATCAATCCGCTGTTCTGTGATCCACACGTGAAGATCCGAAGCGGTGGGAATGGCACTCCATATCGTATTGGCGCATTAACTGAGAATAGATAAGCTCACGAGTTCTCGTGAGGAACCTCCTAGGGGGTCGAAGAGACCATGCCAACGGCAAAACTACCGAGCCGACTCGCTGTGGTGTTGCTTCTTTTCTGCGTGCAGGCTCTGCCACAGGATTCCGCACCTGCTGGAACGTTGAGGTCCTACCTGCAAGGAATCGCTTTGCAGCAACTCGCCGCGAGAAAAGAACGGGTGTCCAAAATCAGCACGCCCGAGCAGTTCGAAAAGCGCAGGGCGGAGGTGCGGCGTCTTCTCTTGACAGCAATGGGAGGACTTCCGGAGGAGCGGTCCCCGCTGAATATACAGAAGATGGGCACGCTCGACCGGGGAGATTACCGTGTCGAGAAGATCGTCTTTCAGAGCCTGCCGGATTTGTACGTCACAGCGAATCTGTACGTGCCGCAAACCGGGAAGCCGCCCTATCCGGCAGTTCTTCAGCCCACCGGGCACAGTCCGGCTGCCAAAGCCAGGGACTTTTACCAGAGGCTTGACCTGGGATTGGTCAAAAACGGATTCGTGGTGCTCACGTATGATCCCATGGGACAAGGTGAGCGTCAGATTTATTACGACAGGGAGTTGCACGATTCCAAAGTAGGAGGGCCAACCGCGGAGCACGAAATGGCAGGCATTCAAAGTCTGTTGGCCGGGGAAAGCATTGCCAGTTACATGATCTGGGACGGCATGCGCGGCCTTGACGTCCTGCAGTCGCTCCCCTATGTCGACCCGAAGCGCCTCGGCATTTCGGGCTGCTCCGGCGGAGGCACCCTGACAGCATATTTGGCGGCGCTGGACGACCGGCTCCAGGTGGCCGCTCCCGCCTGCTATATCACCGATTGGGAAGATCAGCTTCTGGGTACCGGGCCTCAGGATGCCGAGCAGCAGTTTCCGGATCAGCTCAAGATCGGGCTGGACCATGCCGACTTGGTGGAGGCATTCGCGCCGAAACCGTACCTCATATGCTCCACCAGTGAAGATTTCTTCCCGATCGGGGGTTCGCGCAAAACGTTCGCGGAGAGCCGCCGCATTTACGCTCTTCTGGGCGCGGAGGAGAAGATCTCGACGTCTTACGATTCCGGTCCCCACGGCACAACCCCACGGCAACGTGAAGCGATCTATGCATGGATGAACCGGTGGTTGAAAGGGCAGAACGGAGAAGTTCTCCCTCAGCCGCCGTTCCAAACCGAATATGAAGAAGACCTGCTGTGTACGCCCACCGGTCATGTTGCGACCTCATTAGGGGGCGACACCATAAGCACCCTGAACATGCGCCGGTATTCAAAGCTCGCGCCTTCCCGCCCCCCCATCACCGGCGAAGCAGCGCTGCACGGGTTCCAGACCCGCTTGCGTGAGGAGATTGTGCGACAGACACGGTATGAGGCATCGCAGGGGCCGCTCGAAGCGAAGGTGCTGGGCGAGGCGGAGCGGCAAGGGTACCGCCTCGCACATTTTACTTACCAGGCCGGTCCGGGCAGGACCGTCACAGCGCTACTCGCGGAACCCCAGCCGGAGAAAGCGCGCCGGAAAGCCGTCCTGTACGTGGACGCGGGTGGGAAGGACGCAGCGGCAGCGCCCGGTGGGGACGTCGAGCAACTCGCGCAACTCGGTTACACCGTGCTGGCAGTGGATCCTTCTGGCATCGGAGGGTCGACTTCCCAATGGCCCGATGACGACTCCAATTCGTGGTTCCGGGAAGAAAGGACTACGTGGCTGGCGCTGATGGTCGGCAAGCCGCTGGTGGGTTTGCGCATGGACGACATTTCGCGCGGCGTCGATTTGTTACGCGAAAGAGGCTTGCTTTATGGTGATGAGTGCCTGGGTTTTGCCAAAGGTTTCGTTGGCGTGGACTTGTTGCATGCCGCAGCGATGGACCCGCGGATTGCCAGGGTGATCATCGAAGAGGGCCTTCTCTCCTACGCGTCTATTGTGCGCACCCCAATTCACCGGCAGATTTCCGACACAGTCGTCCCGGGCGTATTGGGAAAATACGACCTTCCGGATCTGGTAATGTCCCTGGCCCCGCGTCCGGTGACACTGGTGAACCTGCGGTCGCCGCTAGGGGACCGGGTGTTCCTGCGTGAATTGCAGAGCGAGTATGGATACGCCGAAGCCGGCTACGCGGCGCTCGGAACCGCAGGGCGATTAAGGCTGGGATTGCGTCGCGAGGGCGAAAGCATCACGGCAGCTTACCCGAATCTGCGCTGAGAGTATCATTGCTTCCCACAAGCCGGGAGATCTCGCATTGCATCGCAATTGCTCGATACTTTGACTTGGGCCACGACGCGGGGGGCTTAGGTGTCACAGCCCGTTAGTGCCGTAACGAATGGCAGCGCGGCCCAGCGGGTTGGGCCCACAACTTCTGTTCGAGATAGAGACGATGGTCACGTACGGTTAAGGAGAGCACAAGATGACGAGAAGAAAGCTACTCCGGTGGGGGGCGGGCAGCGTATTTGCGCACGCGTTGCTTACGCATGAACAGCAAGCCTCCGCGAACATGCCGACACCTCCGGACGTTTTGCCGGGCACGGACAAGAACCGCAAGCTTAAGGTTGTGTTCGTGGGCGCCCACGTGGATGACTGGCTGGTCTGTGCTGGAACCTTAGCGCGCTACGCTCGGGAGGGACATGAGGTTCTCTGTTTCTCTTTCACTCCGGGCGATTCAATGAGTATCGCCAACGAGTGTCACGTGCCTGTGGAAAAGCTGGCGGCGCGGAGGCGTGAAGAGGCAGTGCAAGGAACCAAAATCATCGGCGCTCAGTTTAGGGTCCTGGACCAGCACAACCAGGAAATGCACGTGGATTCCCAGTCGTACCTACAATTCAACAAAACGCTGGCCGCCGAGAAGCCCGATGTCGTCTTCGCCATGTGGCCGATTGAGTACCATCCGGACCATCGGGCGGCCGCGAACCTCGCGTTCAATAGCTGGCTGCAGAGCGGGATGAAATTTGATTTCTACTTCTCCGAGACGCAGGATGCCGGCGAAATGTCGCCGCAGTTGTTCCTGCCGAGCCGTTGGGTGGATATCGCTTCGGTGATGGAATTGAAGCACCAAGCCGTCATCGCCAATTCCCTGGTCAAAGACTCGTGGCCGGAGTTCGAGATTTGGGCGCAGTTTCGCGGCCACGAGTATGGATGCCAATATGCGGAGGCCTTCGCCCACCTGGCAACGGTCGGCACGATCAAGCCGCCGGAGAATCCTGTACCGGGGCTCTGGTCTTCCGGATTGGGTCTCGCACGCGACTAACACAAGACGCTGGCCAGGTCGAAGGGGCTGCCCGATTCGCTCCCGACTGTCCCGCGGTGGGGCCTGGGGCCACGCTCACCTTAAGGAAGAACCGAAAGCCAGTTATCACCCCGCTCCGCCACAGGCGCGCTTAGCCCGCATTTCTCACCAGGATTTGTAGGAACGGATTTTGGCGTCTGATTGTGGATGTGAGGGTATGTTTGAGGCTGTGGGATGTGGGTGCTGGACCGTTTCGGGACGGGCGGGAGCCAATTCCGCCGAACGGCAATGATTTCAGGGTTGAAAGCCGCACATTTCCGCTGCTTGATTTTCTTTCCGCGACGCCGGGAATGAATCGCCTGCCTTTTTCAGCAGCGCAGAGGGAGGGCACGGAGTTGCGCGTAGGCACGGGCGAACAGAGCGGGGTAGGCGTAGCCCTCGGCCAGCGAGATCCAGACTCAGCGCACGGTGATGCGAATCTGCGCCCCGATCTTCAGCAGTTTCAGGCGCAGCGTATCGCACTGCGCTCGCGCCCACTCGGTTCCCTGTAGCCCCAGCCGCCGCAGGGCGTGCCTCAACAGATAGGCCACCGAAGAAAAGTAAAGCCGCACCTGATTGCTGCGCAGCAACGCCGTCGAGGTTCGGTCCGCAAACCGGCAAAACTGCTCCTTGCGGCGATTCTCCATTTCACCCCGCGCGCAGCAGAGGCGTTCGTACAAAGCCTGGGCGGCCCAGGCGTCGGCGCCCAGCGAGGTGACCACAAAGCGCGGGTTCGAGCCTTTCTCCCGATGCTCCGCCTTGGCGATCACTCGCCGCGCCCGCGACCAGCTCTCCCGCGTCTGGTAGGTGAACTCTTTGTAGACCCGTGCGGCCCGTCCCGTCTCGGTATATTGTTGGGCGGCTTGTTCCATCTCCCCGGCGATCCATGCCTTCAGCCGCTCGTTCTTCGCCAGGCCCAGCACGTAGTCCACCTGGTACTCGTCGCACCACGCCATCAGTTCCTCACGGCAGAAGCCCGCGTCCCCGCGCAGCGTGATCCGCACCTCCGGCCAGGCTTGCCGAATCTGCGGGACGATCCGCTCCAGATCCTCCTCGCATCCGGCCGAGGCATCGATATTCGAGGGCCGCAGGCGGGCGCCCAACACGTGCTCCCCACAGAAGATGTACAGCGGCAAGTAGCCGTAGTGACCGTAGTAGCCGTGGAAGAACCGCCCCTCCTGGTCGCCGTGCACCGGATCGTCGGTGGCGTCCAAGTCCAGCACGATTTCTTGCGGAGCTTCTCGATAGGCTTGCAGGACAACCTCCACCAACATCCGATCCACCGCCGCCGGGTCCAGCGCGATCTTCCTGTAGCGTTCCGCCTCGCTCACCCTGTCGCTGGTCAGTTCCAAGCGATTCAGCGTGCTAACGCCTTGCCCCGGTCGCGCGCCCGTCGGATCGGCCTTCTCCGCCAGCACGGCCAGCAACGGATCACCCCGCAACTGCTCGTGATCATTCAGATCTTCATACCACAGCGCCAGCCCGTACACCCGTTGCGCCACCAACTCCCGCACCGTGTGTCCGATCCGCTCCCCGTCGCGATGGTCCGTGAAGCAGGCCGCAAACTGGGCGATCACTCCCGTCCGCTTCTCCACCTCGCGCAGCAACAACCCTCCCGCGTCGCTGGTGATCACCCCGCCCTCAAACCCTCCCCGCACCCCACGCTTCCCCAGGGGATGAAATTTCCACGATTCCTGCTTACACTCTGTAAGCAAAAGGCTGTCCCCCTTCTTCGGCACAAGTTCTTCTCGCAAAATTACTTGTGCCATGAAGTGACAGCCTTTTTCAGTTTCTTGGTGAGATATCCCGGCTATATGGCCAATCTCAACGACCCCTCCGCGACCTTGCGACGTCGCCAAAACAGCACGCAGGCTCCAGACACCGGAGACAGAATTCGCGGAATGATACTCAACACCATCGATCGTAATGCGCGCCGTGGTCTTTTCCGGAAACTGAAATCCAGAGGGCAAAAGTAAAGCAAGTTCGCTGAGAATCTCCGAGAAAGGTCTGCGAGCATCCTGCAAAATCTTGACCGTCTTGCAAAGAAGAGAAAGCTCCTTAAAACGTTTCTGAAGATCGTGCAGGAGCAGCCGTTTCTCATTCTCCGCGCGTTTGAGATCCGAAACGTCACGATTCAAGCTTAGGACGGCTTGCCTTCCCTGGTACTCGACCAACGAGGCACTCGCTAGGAAGTTGATCTCGGTGCCGTCCCGGCGAAAGTGGATGGTTTCGAGGTTTTTGTAAGTGCCCTCCCGGACTAGTTCAGCGACTTCGAGTTCACCTCGACGCACGTCCTTGGTCAGTTTCTTCAACGAAGTCCCAACTAACGCCACCTTGCTAAAGCCGTAGGTCTCACAAGCCTTGCGGTTCGCATCAAGGATGACTTCATCGTCCGGAGTGAAAATCAGGATGGTGTCGTTTGCAGAGTCAAACAAATCACGATACTGCCTTCTCAACGATGCCTCGCAGTGAAACCACTCGCGCATCGTGGCGAACTGCGCCCGTATCGTTCGTCTGAGGATGAAGATCCAAACCGCACTTAGCAACAATGCAACGCCGAGGATCACCAGGAGTTCGGGCGCCAGGCGCAGTCTCGCCAAGAAATCTGAGTGCCCAGCCGCTTCAAGCAAGAGGCCAGAAGAGATTTCCCAGTGGCTCCCGGGAGATGACAAGGTTAGTGGCTGGGATAGGCGGAGGAAGCACTTACATGTCTGGCCGGTAACCGAGTCCACGGATTCAACCGGAAGTTGTGCGCCGACAACAACTGCACAAGCCCACAAGACTGCCAAAAGAACTGACAAGGAGACAACTAACCTACAGCCTCTCCCAGGTCGAAAGTAGGCTGGGGCACTGATCAGCACGAAGTGCTCTGCATGGCATTATCCCACATCCCGTCAGATCGATTCGACGTCACGGTGGGCGTCACCTGATCATCTTGTATAGGTGTTAAGACTGCCCCAAACAACGCCAACGGGACAAAGCTATAATGGCCCACATATAGCACTCTAACAAAATGGTGCGGAAGTGGAGACCCCATCGCGCTGCGAGTGGCCTCACGAAATGTGCTCGATTACCAAACTGCGACTGGCGGAAAAGCCTTTCAATCTGGTCCGCCGAACCGCCAGCCGGCTGCGCAATCAGCCGCCACCCTGAGCCCGCAAAGCGCTCCACTCATCATGTCGAACCTCGCTCGTCGTTGGCGGCGGCACAAGGCTTCAGGTCGATAACTGCACGGAACTGTGGCTTCTCCAACCAGCAGCCGGACAGCGACACAAACGCGGTCACCGGATCCTGGCAAAAGGCAAGTCAAACTCGGGACAGGCTGTAATCCGTTCGTGTGTCGTTCAATTGGTCAGATTTCAGACGGCGCCAAGCAAACCCACAGACGGCAAATGGCCGTGCGCGGAAGGCAGGTTTATGGTTGCCGGGTTGCGTTGCGCACCGACAAGTCAAGCGGATGCGAATTGCCTCAGCCGGCGACAGCGTCCTAGGCGGGGTCTTCCTTGCCTCCCAAGCCCAAGTATTCCTTCGCATTCTGATAGCAAATGCGTTGCACCATTTCGCCGACGAGCGCCGTATCGTCCGGCAGTTCGCCATTCTCCATCTCGGAGCCAAGCTGGTTGCACAGCACTCGGCGGAAGTATTCATGCCGCGGATACGACATGAAAGAACGCGAGTCGGTCAACATGCCGACGAACCGGGAGAGCAGACCGGCATTCGACAACGCGTTCATCTGCATGGTCATCCCTTCCTTCTGATCGAGGAACCACCATCCACTACCGAACTGGATTTTCCCGGCGACGGTGCCGTCCTGGAAATTGCCGGCCATGGTGGCGAAGGCGTAGTTGTCAGCCGGATTCAGGTTGTAGATGATGGTCTTCGGCAAAGCATTCTCACGGTCGAGACGATCCAGGTAAGCGCCGAGCGCGTGGGCCTGCGGCCAATCGCCGACGGAGTCGAACCCTGTATTCGGTCCAAGTTCCTGCAGGCGCCGCGTGTTGGCGTCGCGATGTGCACCCAAGTGCAACTGTTGTGTCCAACCCTTCTCCGCGTCCAGGTGACCAAAGTACAGCATCATGAAGGACGCGAACTGTGATTGCTCCTCCGCAGTGGCTGGCCGTCCGGCCCGTACCTTGTCGAAGATCGCGGCGGCCGTTGCTTCCGGGCAGAAATCGGCATAGCAGCGGTTCAAGCCGTGATCGGAGAGGCGGCTCCCCATCTGGTGAAAGTAGTCGTGCCGCTGGCGCAAGGCAGCAAGGAAATCTCCGAAACGCACGACGTCTATTCCGCTAGCCGCAGCAAGACGGTCTACCCACGAACCGAAAGGCGCGGGCTCGTGTACGTGCAGCGCCTTGTCCGGGCGGAAGGCTGGATATACACGCGTGGCCAGCGAGGATGCGGCGATTTGTTTGTGGAACCCTAGATCGTCGGTTGGATCGTCCGTCGTGCAGAGCGCCCGCACTTTGAATTTCCGCAAGATTCCGTGCGGGCGAAGCTCGTCGGTGGCGAGCAGCGCGTTGGCCTGCTCCCAAATTGCGGGCGCGCTGCGCTCATCGAGCAGTCGGTCGATGCCGAAGTAGCGCTTCAGTTCGAGGTGCGTCCAGTGGTACAGCGGATTGCGCAGGGTGTGCGGCACGGTACGAGCCCAGGCCATGAATTTCTCGAAGGGCGTAGCCTCGCCCGTGCAGTAGCGTTCGGGCACGGCGTTAGCCCGCATGGCACGCCACTTGTAATGGTCTCCTGCCAGCCAGATCTCAGACAGATCGGGGAATTGCTGATTCCTGACGATGTCTTGCGGAAGAAGATGGCAATGATAATCGAGGATCGGCTGGGACTCCGCGTATTGATGATACAGGTGCTGGCCAGTCTTTGAATGAAGCAGGAAATCTTCGTGGATGAACACCGTCACTACCCTCCCAATACTTTTTCAGATCACCGAGGAAACGAGCTACTTCCCCAGAAAGATCGGCTGCAAGTGCCGTTCGTAGAGATTCGCCGTGACATTGCGGGCGATGGAAGACTCGCACGCATCCAGCATGTCGAGGTAGCGCCGGCCGAGTTGCGCCGCAACCTTGTAACCCACATGCAGCAGTTGGCGGAAGCTCGGGTTGTACTCCTTGCGGCGCTGGTCATGGCGCAAGGCATCGACGTACTGCTGCGCCGACCACGCCGCCACCTTGCCGGGAGCGGGCAGCGCTGCGACGTCAATGTCGATCACCGCCGCATAGGGCGCACACAATTCATCGAGATGTGCGTGCGCATGCGCGTAGATCTCTTTCGCCAGGGCCAAGCCATCACCGTCCGCCTCGGCCAGCCCAATCAGTTCCTCAAGCCAGGTGGTCCCTGCCGTCTTAACGTGGACGCCGGCTCCAAAGTCACGTATGGCCCGATGGATGGGCGGGTAGATGGAGAACTTGTCGCTGCCCGAATGGACGCTGAGTTTCAGCCCAGCCGGCAGGCCGTAGCTGCGGATGGCGTACGCGATCACGGCCACATCGTCGCGAAACTCGCGCTCAAACTGGACAGGGTCGCCGATATAGTCCACACCCTTGTTGAACCGGCCGGTGAATTTCGGCGCGATGGTTTGCAGGGGAACACCCTCGTCAGCCAGAGCCGCAAGGATGACGAGCAGCTCCGCGGGGGTCTGCGGGCTGTCGGTTTCGTCCATCGACACTTCGGTGATGAAGTTCCCTTTCCCCTTGGCGGCCTCAATGCGCCGGTAGATCCGGGCGGCTTCAGTCACCGCAAAAAGGTACTTCTTCGCGATCGCAACCGCTGCGGCGCGCGAGATCTCCAGCGGCCGGCCGGTTCCGGAAAGCACAATCTCCCCTGCCAGCTCGGGGTGGCGCGCGGCGAACGCCTCCACCTCGGCGGCCCGCGCGGGCTTGCCAATGGCGGCGGCGACGTCAAGCGTGTAGTAGTCACTGGATTCCAGAAAACCGTCAACGTTCCCGAGCGTAATGTGGTCGGCGTCGACGTGGAACGGCTTCGTCCAGCCAAGTTCCCGCACCGCCGCTTCCGCCGCAGTGCGAACACTGCTGGGCTTCGACCCAACGATGGTGTGCTCGCGATGCGACTTATTCCAGACGGGGACTACATCGAGGCCTTGCTGTCCTATAAGCATGCACGCGCGTAACTGCGCCTTGGCTTGGTGGGCAAACCGGTCTCCAACCCCAATCGAGTACTTCGCCAATCGCAACCCGCCTGTGGGTTGTGGCGACGGCACGTTCGGCATCACCATATCTCGCTCCTTCGTAATCTCTGTGTCCGCGGAATAGGCCAGAAATCTCGGAGAGTCCTATTCAGTGCATCGCGGCGGTAAACTCAGACCGCCCGGGTGGGAGGAAACAATTACCTGCCTCGCCTCTCGGCTGGATTCATCGCCTACGAAGCCAGCCACGGGCAATCCAGTTCTTAATCTTACACACTCTTCAAGACTTGGGACAACAATCGGCGTGTTTCAGCATCCGTTTGAACAACCCGCTGACTTTACCGCAGCGTATGACATCCCGAGGTCTCCTTAACCACAGAAAGTGACGCCAGGCTTGTTTGAGCTTTATTTGTGGTGCCGTCTCGCCTTGCAGAGCCGCAACCTCATTTGCCGGTGGATCCCCATGTTACGATAAATGGCAGAAGGGAGTTTGTATTCCGGAAGGAGGAAAGGCCGACGCCACCCCCCCGAATTGCGGGTTTGCCTGCGAGGGGAAACGCAAAAAAACGGGGCGGGGAGAGACTCCCCGCCCCCAAGACAACAAGGACTACCAAACAAATTTCAGTGCGAATTCCATCGTTCGTGGATCGTTCTGAATATTGAAGATCTGCCCGAACTGGCAACCGCTTTGATGGACAAGATCCGTCGATCCACTCGAAGTTGGAGACAGGCAATAACCTGTGTTGGGGAGCCCCAGGTTCATGTGATTGAAGGCATTGAACACTTCCCATCGGAAATCCAGGTACTTGCTTTCTGTGAAGTGGAATTCCTTCCCGAGAGAAGCGTCCACGTTCCAGAATCCCGGGGAACGAAGCCCTGGGAGCCGCATGCCTGCGGTCCCCCACTGCCACCAACGATCATCGGAGGTATCAGGGTTCGCCCAGAAGCTCTGGTCTGCCCCGAAAGGTGGCTGGAAGGCGGCAGCGTTGATCCAGTGGTGTTGGTTCTGGCCACCGGAGACGTTGCTCGCGTTACCTACAAGGTCAGGCCGGCAGGTTATCGCGTTGCAAGGGCCGGTGATTTGCAGTGGCACACCACTTGCGGCGTTGAAGCTCCCCGTCAACCGCCAGCCTCCCACGAGAAGATCGAGGGGGCCTTTGTGATTGAGGAAAGCCCGGCCTTTGCCAAACGGCAATTCGTAAGTCGGAGTTATGTTCAACACCTGTGGCATGTCGTTGAACGCCAGAGCCTTATCCTCCTTGACGTTATCGACATTTTGATAGGAGGTGCCGTAGGTCTGTCCAACCAGAGCCCCCGTCAGACCACCCACGTACCCTGACCGGCCACCTTGGTGAATGGGGTCGATCACGGTGTAAATCAACGAGCCGACGTAGGGGTTCACCATATTCTTCGACCAGGTATAGGCGACACTGAAGTTCAACCCGTGGCTGTACTTCTTATCCACCCGAGTCTGCAGAGCATGGTAAACGTTGGTGCCGTCAAAGGCATTATTAACACCTATCCAGGGCCAGAAAGGATTCGGGAGCAGAAGGTAGTTAAGAGGCAGGCTGCTGGATCCATAGGCCTGCGCAAGTGCAGCGGCCGTCTGCCCGGAGTAGTAATTCGAGATCGGAGCATCAGAGTACAGCGAATTACGGTATTGGAGCGTGTTCGCCGTGGAAACATAGTCGTACGAATGTCCCGAGTTCCCCACCAGGTGCGTACCGTGCGATCCGGCATAGCCGATCGTCACAGCAACATCCCCAGGTAACTGGCGCTGCACCTGCAGGGTCCAATTCTGCACCATGGGATCACGGTTAGGCTTGATCGTGGGCTCAATATACCCCCCGTACTGTTGCTCCCTGTTCTTTGCAGGAGACGCACTACCAAATTGCGGTGTCGTCAAAAGCCCTTTGTCACCAGTGCTGTCCAGATTCCACGAGACACACGGACCGGACAGAGAGGCACATTGGGACGGATTAGCACTGGTCCTCCAGAAGAGGTCGTAAGCGTATCCAGGCTGGTTCACCAAATTCGCCGCAGAGTTGATGGACGAATAGGCATTTGTGTAGAAGATGTCATAACCGCCGCGAATCACAGTCTTGCGGTCCCCGCGAGGTGACCAAGAGAAGTTGATTCTCGGTCCGATATCGTTCCAGTTTGGAGCGACCACATCGCTGTTCATAGGGAATCCGGCATCACCTTCATACTGAAGCATACCGGGCAGCCCTGTGAACGAGTTGGCGCAGGTTAGGCAGAACCTCACATCCGGATGCTGGCGTGTTTTGTACGCCCCAAAAATATCGTAGCGCAGGCCTAGATTGAGCGTGAAATTGGGAGTGACGCGGAAGTCGTCTTGAAGGTAAAGCCCCCAGTAGCGCCACCGTGCATAGGGACTCCAACTGGTTGTGGCATAAGAGCTGCCGTTCAGGACATTCCCCATCTCGAACGACGCGAGGCCACCGTACCCGCCTCCCAATCCGGTCGTGGGGTCAGCCGCTCCGGCGTTGTAGAATCTGAGCTGCGTCGGAGTGCTTTGAAATGTTCCGAGGTGCGACAGGCGATAGACAAATCCTGTACGCAGTGTGTGCTTTCCCAGAAGTTTGGTAACGTTATCCAGGATGGTGTAGGACTCCGTCGCGTCCATGTTGTTTGTCCACGCCACCGGCCCAAACTGTTGCAGGCCCGCCACAGTGAAAGTCGGCGCCGGAGTTCCGCCCGACAAAGGAATGCCGGACGAACTGAGCAGTTGTTCAACAGAAGAAAGGCCCGTGACACTGTCCGGGTATCCCGCCTTTTCAGGGTGTGTCGAATAATATTGACGGCCGAAGTTCGCGCGGAATTCGTTGATGAGTGTCGGGCTTACGGTGTAGGTGTTTCCGAAAGCGATGATTTGATTGGCGAAGTCAAAGGGTAAAGCCGATCCGTAGCCGATCGAGGAAGCTGGGAAGGTGGGTCCTGTCCAGGGCAAACGATAGTTGTTGTATTTGCCTGGGTTGAAGAGCCATTCGCCAAAGAACCTGTTCTTCTCACTCCATTGGTGGTCGACCTTTAGCGAGATGTTGGCTCCGTCTTGGCTGCTACCAATAGCTCCCAGGTAGTTATTACAGATCCTGTACGCGCCCCCATTCGCCGTTGGGCACGCGGAATTTGGGTCCAAGTAGTTGGGAAGGGGGAACTTGTTCATAAACCACATACCCACCTTGCTTTGGGCACTGGTCGGAAGCTGCGTAGCGAAGTTGCATGTCGAAATCCCCGCCGCTCTTCCGGCTTCCACCGACGTATTCAGACATCCATCGGCGCCGTACGGATTGCCCGGAACTGGCGTTCCAAAGGCCGTCCGCTGAAACAGTCCGTTGGAGTCCGGCCCGACCGTGGTGCTTGGGTCCCAAAGCCCGTACTGGGCAGTCGTGGGATACTCGCTGAAATCCCCTTCGCGCATCGCCGGAGTTGGCACCGTGAAAGTGCTGCTGCCCATAATGTGCAGAATGGATTCATCCCACGAGAAGAAGAAGAAGGTCTTGTTCCGGCCGTCATACAGATGCGGGATGACTACCGGGCCACCGAGCACGCCACCAAAGTTGTTGTACCGAAGCTGGTTCTGGGGAATGATCTGCCCCGTTGAGGAGATGGACGTAAACGGGTTCCGGGCGTTGAAGTAGCTGTTCCGCACGTACTCGTAAACGTCCCCGTGAAGTTGGTTGGCGCCGGACTTCAAGACCACGTTGAAGACCGCACCGCCACTGCGGCCGTATTCAGCCGAAAAGCCGTTGGTGATCGTCTGAAACTCGGTCACTGCATCAGGGGAAGGATTAACGATGATGCTTTCGGCGGACCCGGAGAGGTTCAGGTTACCATCCAGGAACCACGCGTTGATTCCTCCCTGGCCGCCGTTGACGGCCACGTTGGTCCCTTGCAGGTGCTCGGGATCAGGAAAAGCCCCAAACTGGCTGTTGAAACCAAAGTTGGTTCCAGGAGGCCCGTTGGGAGTAACACCCGGTACCAGGAATACCAGTTGTTGCAGGTCACGGCCCGGAAGAGGAATCTCCTCAATGGCTTTCGTGCCGATATCGGAGGAAAAGTCGGTCGCGGCCGTCTGAACCAAACTCACGGTCGCTGAGACTTCAACCGCTTGCCGAGTCGCCCCGAGTTTCAGTTGAGCATCAACCCGGATGGTCTGGTTTCCGGCCGGGACGACAACGTCAGTCATGTCGAGCGGGGAGAACCCGCTGCTGTCAAAGCGGACCTTGTACCTTCCGGGAACAAGGTCCACAACTCGAAAGTAGCCCGCACTGTTGGTGACCGTAGGCAGTGTCACACCCGTTTCAACCGACGTCACGGCCACCTTCACCTGGGGAACGGCAGCTCCCGAAGGATCGGTCACCGTCCCTTCCATAGTGCCGCGATTGAGCTGCGAGAAAGCCGGGCTAGCTAGGGCAAGCAGGAAAATCAAACTCCAGATCCAAGCTGCCTTCTTGCGTATCATGCAAAGCCTCCTTCAGTGGTTAACTGATAAAGGGAGCCACGTGCCCTCGAACCGACGCAAAAAAGAATAGAAGTACATCCCCAATCGTTCAGTTAAATCTGTTACCTCGCGTCCCACACAAGCTGAATGAATCCCTACGTCCCCCCCCGCTGGTGGCGTGACCCGCGATTCCTCGACGAGACCAACTCGTGGGTGCGCGCGCGAAAGGGCCCAAAGGCTGCGACCGCGTCGAACGCTACGGAAATCCAGGTTGCCGCGCCATTCACCAATTCGTTCGTGATCGCCATTAATGATGATCTCCAGTTCACTACCACCTGTACCGGACGCAAAGGTTGGCACAGTTATGCACCATCAGACCTGAGATGTCAAGCACTTATTTCCATAAGGGCATCAAGTGGCCATAAACAAGGCCGCTCATTGGGATGTTGGATACATTCAGGCAGTATCTCCTTCAGTTTCTTATCCCAGGCCCCTATGCTTGCCCGATCCGAGCGGCTGCGCCGGAGCATCACATCGCAGCTCGCACCTTGGACCCGAGCCAGGAGCGGGCGACTGTTGTTCCGCGGGACTTGCCGATATCCAACCATCTGCCGTTCACCCCTACCGAAACCTAACGACAACTCACCAAATAAACTGAATGGAAACGATACCGGTATCGCTATCACACCTATTTTTCCTTGTCAAATGGTTTTATGAGTCGTCCCCGGCAGGAACGGAGCGCCGCGCACGCGTTGCCCTGCGCACTCCCGCGCTCCCAGGCGTGACGCAATAGGAGAAAGATGGGCACTTGGACGGGAGCAAACGGTCTCTCGCTCGAGACGGGTTCCTTTGGGTTTTCCAGTATCTGGAACAAACCTATATCGATGGGACCATAAGCAGCGGCGACCACATAGAACAGCAGGTACAGCGCATATTCGCAATCGAAGTTACGGTCCGGCGGTGGCTTTCCCGGCGTTCGTGGCCCGCTTACGCGGGCTCAAGGTAGTGCGCGCCCAACGCGGGCCGGCAAAGCCCGGCTTCCTACGTCCTGCACTCAAGGACAACAGCTCGAAATGCAGCGCAGCCCCCGACGCGGCCGACACCGTACGCGCCAAACTCCAGCGCACCCCTACTGCGCCAGCGGTTCGTCCAAACACTTGGTTGTGCAATCCTCTCTGGTCAAATCGCCGACCTTCACGTGCCGAAGCGAGGATGTAACAAGCTCGGCCGGACGGCCACGGCATGCTCCAGTACGCGCGCGCCAAGTTAACCGCACCCCGCGGGCACGCCCCTGGCCCTTGCCGCGAGCGCCACGGCGGCGCGTGGAGCATTTCGCTCGCGCCTGGACCGGCGGCCCTGGTGGTCGCAACAGCAAGCGATACCGGTAACGTTTCCTTACGATTCTTGACAGATGTTTCGTACTGTGTTACGGTCCGGCGCTGCCGCACAACAGCGGAAGAAACCAAGGACCTTCGAGGATGACGCCATCGGGACGACGCTGGGGTTCATCTCGTACCAGAGTTTAGGAAAACCACTCGAGGTAAGCCATGAAACAAGCGATACCACTCCTCATTCTATCGTGGGGCATCCCCATCTCCACGGCCCTTGGCCAAACCGGGCGTAAAGCGCGCACGTTCTGCAATCCGATCAACATTGACTATCGCTTCTCACTGGACAAACCCAGCCGGCGAGAAGCGGCGGATCCGGTGATCGTCCTCTACAAAGGCGACTACTACTTATTCGCCTCCAAGTCCGGCGGCTATTGGTATTCGGGCGACATGCGGGACTGGACGTTCGTTGAGCCTCAAGGCTTGCCGATCGAAAACTACGCCCCCGCCGTGATGGTTAGCGGGGACACCCTCTACTACATGGCGGGCATGACGGCGATTTACAGCACGGACCATCCCAAGCGTGGCGCCTGGCGGGAGGTTTCCAAACCTGGGGATGTCGGCGACCCCGATCTATTCCGGGACGATGACGGCAGGGTCTACCTCTATCACGGATGTTCCCACGATGGGCCCATCGAGGGCATGGAACTCGACCCGGCAAATGAACTCCGCGTGCTCGGGAAACCATTTGTCTGCCTGTACGGCGACTACGCACACCGCGGTTGGGAGCGCATCGGCGACGATAATCTTGGAGCGATGAGGTCCGGTAAGCACGAGGACGCTCCGTGGATTGAAGGGCCCTGGATGACCAAACACGTGGGCACTTACTACCTTCAATATGCGGCGCCGGGGACCGAGTTCAAGACTTACGCCGACGGCGTCTTCACTTCCAAGTCCCCGCGCGGTCCCTTCACTTACGCCCCATACAACCCTTTCTCATTCAAGCCGCGCGGCTTCATCACCGGGGCCGGACACAGTTGCACCTTCCAGGACAAGCAAGGCCGTTACTGGCACGTCGTGACCATGGGGATCACCGACAAACACGCCTTCGAGCGGCGCCTCGGTCTATTTCCGGCCGGGTTCGACAAAGATGGCCAGTTACACGCGAATACCTATCTTGGGGACTACCCTCAGTTCTTCCCGGGCGAAGCCAAAGATCCCGAGAATGCGAACCTGGCCAACTGGATGCCGCTCTCGTACCGCAAGACCGGCCAAGCATCATCCACACTGGGTAGATATTCGGCTCAGAACGCTGTCGATGAAGATGTGAAAACTTACTGGAGCGCGCAGACGGCCGACCCCGGCGAGTGGTTGATGATCGACTTGGCCAAGCGATGCAAAATCCAGGCGATTCAAACCAACTTCGCGGAGCACGCCTCGACCGCACTGGGAAGAAAGCAGCCGTTGTTCCACCAATACGTCATCGAGATCTCGAACGACGGACGGCAGTGGTCGATATTGATCGACAAAAGCAAGAACCGCCGGGATGTGCCTCACGACTATGTGGAGCTTGCGGCGCCGTCCATGGCGCGCTTCGTCCGGCTCACCAACGTTCGCTTTCCGGGGGGAGGACCGTTCTCGGTCCGCGAGCTGCGAGTTTTTGGAAGTGCCCTGGGACCAAAACCCGGACGTGTTTCGCACTTTGAGGTGACGCGCGACGAAAACGACGAGCGGAATGCACGTGTCGCGTGGCGCGGCGCAAAGGACGCTACGGGGTATGTCGTGCGGTACGGGATTGCACCTGCAAAGCTTTACAACAATTATCAGGTCCTGGACGGAACTTCCGTGGACATCCACAGCCTGGACGCAGGCCAGGATTACTACTTCACAGTCGACGCTTTCAACGATAGCGGAATCACGCGGGGCACGGTCGCTACGGCTACGCGTTCGCGGCGGATTCCCGCCAAGCCGGCCAGCCTGACGACGGTGCACTGATCCGGCCGCCGGCCCACATTATCGAGAGAGGAGAAAGCACTGATGTTAACAAGAAGAAGCTTTTTGCAGGCAACCGCCGCCGTTGGAACCGCCGCCGTCTCGCGGTTCGCAACCGGCGCCACCGCGCCATCTGTCAACCTAGTGCCCAAGGGCGGACGCAGCGTCACGCTCAGCATGAACGGCGCCGCGGACGGTTGCGCGCGGCTGGCCGCCGAGCGCCTGCGCGCCGTAGCCCTTCAGGAACTGAAGGTGAACTTAACCATCGCTCCCCTCGGTGAAACGCCTTCGGGCAAAGACGTGCTTGCCGTATGCGGCCCATGGGACGCCGCCTCGCGCGAATTGTTACGCAAAGCCGGCGTGGCCATCGATCAGGATGGAAAATTGGCTGCTCTGAGTGGTATTCCCGCGGGGCGCGCGCAGCAGGGTTTCGTCGCCACCCGATTCGCAGCCGGTGACGGAGAAAGCCTGTTATTGGCAGCGGAGACGAAAAGCGGGTTACGCAATGCCCTGCTCACCCTTTCGGACCGCTTGTACCGCGATCCCGACGGTAACGTCGTGGCAGACCGATTCGATGGCGCTCACGCTCCGGCCTTCGACACCCGGCACATCAAAACCGACGCCATGAACTGCGGTCCGTTTCACATGCCTCTGGAGTATTGGAACCCCGCCTCGCCGGCCGGCGTCAACGAGTTCGCCGATTGGCTGGCGTCTTTCCGCATTAGCGACTATGCGCTGCTGGCCTTTGTGCGCGGTTGGGGCCTGAGCTACCGTTCGGAGCGTTTCCCGGCCCTCACCGATCCCGACCATCCCAACTCGCGGCTGAATTTCTATCCGCAGTTAATCGACCGGATGCACGGCTGGGGCATCAAGGTGTGGGCGTCAGATATCTACATCGCCTCTGGCTATTCGATGGAAGTGGGCATGGTCCCCGAGATGCTGTCGCCGTGTTCGGACCGCAAAAAACTGCGGCCCTTCAAGGCGGGCCACGGCACCTTCGGCGAGATTCTCGGAGACCCGCAAGCGGTAGCGTGCCTCTCCAACCCGCTGGCAGCCCAGTATTACGCCGCGATTGTGGACGACATATTACGCAACTATCCGCAGTTTGATGGCCTCGACTTCCACATCGGGCACATGTTTTCGGACTCGCGCAAAATCTGCCGATGCCCAAAGTGCAAGAATCTGGTCGGTAATCGGGAAGGAGTATACCGTT